>Ga0116229_10006749_pt1 | contig 18387 bp, 5 predicted proteins | sample S1TSphgellanicum_3_FD_87313 | JGI IMG/M metagenome (GOLD analysis project Ga0116229, IMG submission 87313) | Host-associated microbial communities from peat moss isolated from Minnesota, USA - S1T2_Fc - Sphagnum magellanicum MG | ecosystem: Host-associated > Plants > Peat moss > Unclassified... | reverse complement strand
ATGAAGAACTATCTTGTTTTTGGTTATTCAAATCAAAACATTCAATGTACAATTATTTTTATGATGGGTTTTCATGCTACTTTCAATTGATTGCATTGCAAGTAGACAAGGTGAATTTGGGTTACAATTTATCTTGCTTTGACCTTAAGGCTTAATGTTTTTTTTTTAGAATTTTTTTAGGTAGCTAAAATGGCAATCATTCATTGGAGAGGTAAAAAATTGGTCATCCCTAGGAGAGTTTTTCAATCCAACAAAAAACCATAATAAAATACAAGTCTTTAATCATTTTTCTATATGTTTAGCAACAGAATGAAAATTGCATATATGAATTTGGCAATTTTTTCTTCACTTCTAATGACTAAAAACATCTAAAATCATTTTTTTAAAAAATTTAAGTTTTAATATCACTAGTGAAAATTAAAATAAGGTTATGTTGTTATGGACTACTAGTGATGATTTAATATCTATAAAAGACCTACAAAATTAAGGACTCATGATTCATTACCACAAAATAATGATTCAAAAGTTTGAAGTTTCAATTATCAAAATTGGTTTGTCGGGTAACCCAAAAAAACACCAACAATATCACTAGAGAGTGACAACTAATGAAATTCCCATCATGAAATATGCTACCTATTGTATGCAACGAACAATAGATTCTACCATTGTAATAAGTGTAAGTGCTTTTACAATTGTAGCAATAATGCATACTCACAAGAACTTTTGCTACTGTAAACAAGGATTCATTTCCAAGACTCCTTTGAAAGAATAGTGATGTGTTTAACAACTAACCACCTAGGCCATTATGACCTACTTTGAAGTTATGTATTCCCACAAAAGGAAATTAATGATTGTCATGTACAAAAACCCACATTTGATCAACATTAAACATTTGACCAACATTTTGAGTATAATGTATCAACATAACCCATTACACATAAGAAATTGACTATGGTTCTATGTGTTATTATGCCACCAAGGCATCTAGTGGAATGCAATTAACTTCAATCCTTAACACTAGACAACTTGGAATCAAATGGTGACCTAGTTACATATTTATATCAACTTCTTTTTTTGACCACACATTACTACAAAAATGGGGTGTAGTTCATTACCCTAAATCACTATGGGACCTTAAAAGTGAAATAAATTCACTGCACTTTAATGATTTCACCCTGATTAAAGTTATTTCACTATAATATCATTATGTAAACATTATGTTTCACTATTAGTTGGCATAATTCATTATTATAATTTACTATGATAAATAAGTTTATTTTTATGTTGTTACTTTAAATACCTTATGTTACTTTATGATATGCCTTATATTATTTTTAGCTACCTTAGTTATTCTAATTTATACCCTAAGTTATTATAAGTTATTATAAATTATTATACCCTAAACTATTATACGTTATTCTACCTTAAAGTATCATAGCTAGCTTATTATAAACCTTTTATTTTAAATTATTCAATTAACTTTAGGTTATTCAAAAACATTATACTTTATGTTATTATAAGTTATTTTATCCTAAATATAACAATTTAAAATAATCTAAAATAAAATACAATGACCTAAGGTAAAATAACCTAAAATAACCACCAATAGCTACTAATAGAATAGCCATCAATAGTCACTGATAAGATCATTATCAATGGCTTATAATAGAACAACCACAATAACCTATGGTAATTTAGCCTAAAATAACCATCAATAACCACCAATAGAATAACTACTAATAGCTATGAATAGAATAACCACCAATAGAATAACCATAATAGTTTATGGTAATATAACCTAAAATAACCAATAATAGCATAAGGTGAAACAACTTTCAATAGCAAAAATAACCAACAATAACCTCACATAGTCGAAAATAGCCTAAGATGAAACAACTTAAAATAGCCAAAAATATTTTATAATAGTTATAAATAATCGAAAGTGAAAATAGCCTACAATAACAAAAAAAAACTAAAAATAAACATAACTAGTTACAAATAATGTAAGGCAAAATAATTTAAAACAATGAAAATTAGTTCTAAAATAGTTGAAAATAACCTAACATAGGTAGTATTATTATATTAACTAAAATCTTATCAATTTATCAAACATTTTTTTCCCCAAAACAATGGTCATTGAAATGTTATTGAATAATGATATTCAAAAAAAATAAATCCAATGATTTTACATTTTCAAAAGGAAATAAATGTAATTATGTACATTATTGAAAAAAAAATTTAACTTTAATCATTTCATTTGGACAAAATCTCAATAAGATATGAATTTTTAAAGTTTATATTTTTTATAATGTTTAAAATGAAGTATTGGATAAATAAAATGCAATGTAACACATTATCACAACAAGTGTTGTGGCTTGATGGTAAATGTGTTTACTTTTATCGTAAAGGTGAAAGGATCAAATTTCACAAATGGTGTGTTTGTGATTAACAGTGGTAAGTTGACATAATATTTTCCTATGTAGTTATCTAGAATAGGTGTTTATTTAGGTTGATTACATGGCCTATGTACATAAACTAGGTTTAAAACCTAACATAAGTAATGACACGTGTCAATAATTCATAGGTTGAAGATCATGAAATTATCAATAATATTAAATATTACATTAAATATTAAATAATTTAAATTTAATTGATTTCCATGCTGCCTAATTAATTAACTGGCAAGTGAAATGGCTTGGTAAATTTGTATTCCATAGGTACTAGTGGACCAATTCAATGTTTATAACAACTAGTCTTTATTCACTAAGGGGTTGACAAGTTTCACCATGATAAAAATGTCCAAATTCACACAAAATCTAGTGACCCCATAGTGAACTAGAATGCATTTTCGAGTAGTGACATGACTATGTTTGTTCATTCATTTCATTTACTTCTATCCATTCACTTGTTTTATGAATTGAATAAATTTCATGTATGCAAAGGCCACACATAAACATGTAATGCATTGTTGGTTCCCTTAAGTTCATGACTCAAATTGCGATGCTAAAATTTCTCTTATTTTCCTATTTAGTTGGGTTTATAGAAGTAGAAGGAAGTTGGCATCCTTGAAGACAAATTTTTTTTTCTTTTAAACCCATTTCAAGTGTTTAATGATGAAATTCTTGCATAATAAGAAAACTAATTAGGTGGCATTAATTTACATACTTCCTTTTCCTTCATTCTTGAACTCATGTTTGGGTGAGACCTCTAAGTTTCACAAGCATTGGATGTAGAATAAGCATGGAAGTTGGTGGTGGCATCAATGATTACTTTCTATAAATAACATTTACATGAAACAAATTCTAGTGAGAAAAATTGAATAGTCCAATATAAGATAATTCATGTGGTGATGGTGATTTTTCACATGCGTACATAATTGTGCATGAATATTTTGGTTTGCAAGCAAAAACATAGAAAATGCAAAAATGGGCTTCGAAAATCAACTAAACATGTTTTTTCACATTATTATTTCCTACACATGTGATGTGCATTTAAAGTTAGAAATTTTGAACCTAATGGATATAAAAAAGTAACCAAATTATTTAATAAAGGAATCATTTCCCTTGTAACCTTTTGCTTCAAAATTTCAAAACTTTGAAATTTTCATGTGATTTTTTTTTTTCATCAAATTGACATAATGAACATGTATTTGCATAAAGGGAAGCATGTTTTTCTAACATAAAACGTTTGAAATCAATTGCATCATTTTATGCATTCCTTTGCATTCCTTTAACAAAAAATTGTAATATGGACATTTGATTCCTTTTGAATCTTTGGGAATTCTATACAACATGAAGTAATTTTTTAATTTTTTTATAGCTTGTTTTTCAATACTCTAATTGTAAGAACACAAAAGTACACCATAGTTGTAATATACTAAACACTACAAAAATCTAAAATTGTTCATTAAAGTCCTTTTTTTAATTAGACATTCCTTTTTGGTACCCCAATCGTGAATGGACCCGTGGAACAAGATCTTTGGGCATAGGATGGGGTAGATTGTGTTTCAATTGATTATTCTAATAACATTTCCAAAAATAAAATTGTTGTTAATGTGCAACCTCCTACACATACACACTAGAAATGTAATTAAATGTTAAAAAACAAGTCTTGCCAATGTCACTAGCTTTCATGGAATAAAACATTGAGATTTAATCAACCCCCAATTTTTTATGAATGGAATAAAATATTTTAAAGAAGGTATTTCATACAATTCATTTGAAAGGTGCAAAAAGTAGGAGACACATGATGGGACCTCGTGGCATAACACACCAACTTTGGGATACCTACATGTAAAGCTATCCTACTTTTCAATATAGACATTTCCTTTGACCATATCTAATTTTTTAAAACCATGCATAAGTGTTGGAGATTTTTGCGTAACTTGCTTGCTAAATGTGCCATTGTTGTGTGAAGGTGTGCAATTTGGAAGGGATTTAAAAAGAAAAATGTATGTGGATATTTGAGCCATTAGATGTTGTAGGTAGGTGGTAACATCATATATGAGACATTAGTTTTCATGGGCAATCCAAAACAATTCTACAAATCATGTGACATACATGGAAATTGAAAAAAAGAAAAAACAACCAAATGGATTAGGTTTTGAAACATACATAATGAATTTGGCATATTCAAATTGATTCCCATATAAAAGGTATTTGAAGTACTTTACAAATGTTTCATCATCAAAACATTGATTATGTGCAAGGTCTATCACAAGGATTTACAACCCATTAGTCCATGTTTTCTTCAAAGTTTATGGGGATAATGATATAAAAGGGCACAAATGTCTATAGTGAATTGAATTAGGGTTGATATAGATACTAAAGTAGCTTTCAACCTTATGATGCAAGATAAATAAAATTATATTTCTAGAAGAATACAAAAATTCCATAAACAAAGGGAGGAGGAAGAAAAAGCCACATGATATAGGAGAGAGAACACACAATAAATATATTTAAGGTTGATTAATAGTTGCATAAATTCCAACTCTAGAATAAAATGTTGTCATCCACCATCAACATCCTTCAACTTTGTAACCTTTTTACAAACATCAAGGTGCAAGCATATTCAAAAGTTCCATGGCAAAATAGAACATAACAATCTATATGTAAATGATGATTTTGGCACACCTTGGGAAAACCTTAAATTTTGCAAATTTTTACAAATTTTGTTCATTCAAAAAGGTTTTTTTTTTTCTTGGCTATTTGTGCTCTCACTAGTAGAAATCAGCAAAAATGTAACCATTCCATTTACGACTACTTGCAACTTGTAGTCATTTGCGACTAAATTTGAGAATATTTGCAATTACAAAACCAACTTTCAACTATTTTGGTCATTTTCACAACTATGATGCAACTATTAGAAAATTCATCCTATTGGTTGCATCAATTTTACATTTATTTTCATCCATTAATAGGTTGATATGTCCCATTAGTCGCAATAGTCACCAAATTAGTTCCATCCTAAAGGTATTGTACAATCACATAAGAATGTATTTTAATGTATGTACTAAAATTATATATATATATATAGTTCATATAATGAATCTCAAAATTAATATTTGAACATTGAATTTTTTTCTTCAAATTTGAAAGTTGTTATTTCAATTTAGAAAAATATTAATTGATCATAAAAATGGACATTTTAATTTTGAATATTTTTATATGAATATGAAAATTTATATTTCAGCTCTGAAAAATTTGCATTCAAATTTTAAATAATCATTTGATTCGAACCTAAAATTTAAATTCCAAAAACTTATTTGATCTAAAAACTAATATTTGAATTCTAAATTATTATTTTCGAATCTAAAAATTATTGTTTCAGTTTTTAAAATTTTATTGAGTCTAAAATTCGACAACATGATTTTAAATATTTTTATTTGAACTTTTGATATTTGAATTCTGAAGTTTTTAATTTAAAATTTAAGAAATTATTTGACTTGAAAGTTGAAATTTGAATACCAAATTATTATTTTGGATTCTCAAAATTAATATTTCAATTCAGAAAATTATTAATTAAGTCTTAAAATGGACATTTTAATTTTTAATATTATTATTTGAATCTGAAAATTGACATTTCAATTCTGAAATTTGTTATTTAGCTTCAAAAAACTTACTTGATCTAAAAAATGATATTTGAATTTTGAATTACTAATTTGGAATCTTAAATTTATATTTTAATTCAAAAACTTATTGATTGAGATTTAAGGGTTTTTTCTACTAGTGTTATCCATAATAAATCACTTTTATAAATAATTATAAATGATTATTTTATTAAATTTAAATGACACTAAATAATTATTGTTATAATATAGATTTGTGTATTATATAACTAATATTCTTATATTAGAAGAAATCAATTAATTAAATTAATGTGACATTACTTTAAAATCATTGTAATCACTTTAGATAAGAATTAATTAGTATGTGCATAATTATTTTCTAATTGAACATAATTATTCACACTCTTTAATTTATAACTTCAAACCTGAATTAAAAATTTGAAAAAATTATAGTGTAATTAAAATAATTATTTTACTGATTTTAATTTCACAAATTATTATATAATAATATTATCTTAAAACATTCTGTGATTAATCATCTATGATAAATATTTAATAGTAATTTTATAGTAATTATGAAAATTAATGTTATGTTTAACAAATTATTGTAATTATAGTTAATAATTACCAAGAGAAAAAAATTATTTGACCTATAATAATTTTTACAACAATAAATGTAATTATACAATAAGTAATGTAATTAGTTAAATAATAATTTTCTTTAAAATCGTGTGAGAATTTACTTTTTAATAGAAAAATTTAATTCATTATTTATAATTTTAAAATAAATATTTAAAATAGTTAATTTTTAAATTATAGTCATTGAATTAGTTTTACATTAACTATATTATATATAATTTGATCAGATTCTAAAAAGTAATAAAATATTTTTAAATATTTAATTTATTTAATTATTTATGCGTTGTGTATTAGTAACTTGTGAGTAACTAGATAGCTAGTTTGTTAAATATTAAGAAGTTATTGCTTATTTAAGTAATTGATAATGAATAATGAATATTTGTAATGTATAATTTATAATTTAAATATATGTAAATTTAATCATTATTAATTAAATTATTATCTAATTATTATCTAATACTTGAATTGTTTAAAAATCTAAAAACTAAGAAATTAAAGCATGAAGAAAGTTTTTGAATTACAACTTAATTTGTAAGGAAGTTGCAACTTCAAAACTTATCCCATATTGTTTGTTCGTCATTCGTATTTTGAACACTATATAAACAAGGGGGGTGTGGCCATCCAATTTCACAGTAAGAAATTTGTGCACATGGGATGAGCTAATGAAAAGGTTCAATCCAAAACAAAAAAACAAATAATGCACAATTCTAAAGTACTTACTTCACCAACCTATATTATAAATTATTATTATTATATTTTAAATAATCACATATTAAAACACGTGACAACACATGATTTGCCGTCAATTGTGACCAAAATAGTTGCATCTAAGTCGCATGTGACAATACGTATACAATGGAGTCAAAGGATGAAATGTATTTGTTGACTTTTTCTTTTATACAATACCTTTTATCATTTGCAACTAATTTATCACATGCGACTTGTCCTAGGCGATTAAAAGGATTTTAATTGCAAAATGTTTCTTGCGACCAAAATTTAGTCGCAAAAAGTAGTTGAAAATACATGTTTTTCTTTTAGTGTTTTCATGTATTGAACACACGCAATTACAATGGGGCTACTCACATTTAATTGCTTTTGAAATAAAAATATAACTTAATTTCTCCCCATAACATTTTAACAAAAAAAATGTTGTGTTTCAATTATTTTGAACATTAAAATAAATTCATTTAAAATTTTTTTCCTTTTAGTTGATTACATATGGCCTGTTCAATATTATTCTTAAATGGGTCTAACAAAATAATATTTGAAAAATTTCAATGCATTGCATGAGAGAAGAAGTAACAAACACATTGTTACAAATAATATTCTTCATAGTTTTAATAATCATTGCACTACTACAAAAATGGGATGCAGTTCATTAGCCTAAATCACTATGGGACTTTAAAAGTGAAATAAGTTCATTGCATTTTACTGATTTCACCCTTGTGAAAATTATTTCATTATAATATCATTATGTAAACATCATGTTTCATTACTAATTAACATAATTCATTATTATTTTTTCCTATAGTAAATAGGTTTTTTTTTATGTTTTTCAAAATATTCTATATATGTTATTTTATGATTATATATTATTTTAAACTACTTTAGTTATTCTAACTTATACCTTATGTTATTATAAGTTATTATAGGCTATTATAAATTATTCTACCCTAAACTATTATACGTTATTTTACTTTAAAGTATGTTGACTAGTTTATTATAAGCTTTTAAGTTATTTTAAATTAAATTACTCAACTAACTTTAAGTTATACCTCAAGTTATTTTATTTTAAGTTAATATATGTTATTTCAAATTATACTTTAAGTTATTCAAAGTCATTTTACTTTATGTTATGATAATTTATTTTATCCTAACTATAATAATTTAAAATAATTTAAAATAAAATATAATGACCTAAGGTAAAATAACTTAGAATTAAAAAAATAACTTATGAAAAATAATTTAAAATACCTTACAATATAATTACTACCAATAACCTATGATATTATAACATAGAATATCCAAAACTAATTTTTATAGTAGAATAATCATCAATAGTTATAATATAACATATATAACCAACAACAACTTATAATATAATAACCACCAATATCCACCAATAACCCTTAATAGCCAATAATATAATAACATTAATAATCACCAAAACCACCAATAGCCACCAATAATCATTAATATAATAACCATTAATAACCATAAATAGGCACCAATAGTCAATAATATAATAACCATTAATGAGCACCAATATCCACCAATAGAATAGTCATCAATAGACACCAATAGCCAATAATATAATAATCATTAATGAGCACCAATATCCACCAATATAATAGCCATCAATAGACATCAATAATTACTAATATAATAACCATTAATGAGCACCAATATCCACCAATAGAATATCCATAAATAAACATTAATAGAATAACCACTAATAGCCATTAATAAAATACTCACCAATAATCATTAATAAAATAATAACCAATAGCCACCAATAGAATAGGCACCAATAACCATTAATAGAATAACTGCTAATAACCATTAATAGCCACCAATACAATATCTATTTGATACTTTTGAAACTACATGATGCTAAACTAACTAGGATCAATTCAAGCTAAAAAGAACCACCTCATGGTTAATCAATTCTTTTTTTAACATGTTTATAAGTCTCATAAATTAAAATATATTAAAAATATGTGTTGTATTTGTACCCAACCCTTCTTAATATATTAATCTAGCATTTTAATAAGTTTGAAAATAATTTTATAAATATGAATTATCTTTTAGCACATTTTAAAACATGTAACTAATAGTTTTTAACACAATGAAACCATTGAAAACACTATTTAAACATCATTTTCAACATTATTTTCAAACTTTTCAACCAATCCCATGCTACCATGTCATCTTATCAAAACTAGTTACAATTGACTCAATAGGTGCCAATGACTCCTTTTAGCTTGAATGTACCCAACTAACCTTGCCAACAACCAAAACAATGTCGATACACAAATGCAAAAACAAATTTAATTTCCCAATTCCAATTTGTTGGTATACATGCACATCTACAAGAGTAGTTCACATATCTTTGGTAAAATTCAAAATTTTGACCAATTCAATACACCATTTTGAATTTGATTCAAATTGAATTAAATTCAAATTTTAAACTGAATTCAAATACATTGTATGGAATTCAAATTCAATTGAATTGATGATATTAAACACACTTGAATTTAGTTTCAATTTAAAACAAATGGGGTGCAATTTGCAAATTGATGCCAAAGGTATCGAAAATTTACACACCACTATGGTGTTGGAAAGCAAAAAATTTGAAAAGACACAAATCCCAAAATACACCTTTTCATTCCTCTTTATTTGATAATCAACTAAACAAATTCCAATTTGAAACTATCATTTAAAAATACAACTTATTGAACCTAACAACACTCTAGCTAAACCACATCCAATGAATCATCCTCACTAGAATTAAAGTTCAACATATTTCCCTTTAATCACACATAAATGAAATGTCTAGCAATAGAATAGGTCGAAAACCATTGACCCTATCAATTTGTTGTATCTCAACCCATTTAGTGTATCCAGAAATTTAGTGGGGAGAAGACAAGGGAGTGATAACAAACTAAGGTAATGTCCAATGTCAAGGTCTGAGTAAGGAATGGGATTGTGAGGAAATTAGGGTGTTGGGTCCCAAACGTGAGAGTGGCATGCTTGATTTTGAGCTAAGTAGTCTGCATTTTGCCAATTGAGGGTGGTCATGTCTTGCTATGTCATGTTTTTGCTGATTGCACTCAAAAGAGAAAAACAGAGAAAGCCTGCATTTTGTGATTGTTTATTTCCAGAGTTTCTTGCTCACAAAGCACCCTCAGGCTTTGTGGGTAGTGTATCTGCTGTACTTTTGGGGTTTAGGGTTTATTTTAAAGAGAAAGTTACAAAAGTTGAGCAGGGAATTATCTCACTGGAATTTTGAAGCATATGAATATGATTTGTTATGATGATCTTGTGGGGATAACTGGTTCAAGATGGGTCTACATGGCAAGATTTTTGATTTTTAACACAATTGAACCTGCAAGTTTTGAATTGCAGTGCATAAGTCCCTGCAATAAGGGTCAAGGTTATTTGTCTTGTGTTACAGGTTTTGTGTCAACATGCTTGTGTCTCAAATTTGGAAAAGAGTTATGAAAGAGTGATGGTCATGTAGAACATTGCATACAAGTGAATGTGTACTTCATATGTGCATTACAGAATTACATTGTTTGGACAGAGAGAGGACCACATAGTCATGCAAGAGAGTCTCCCTAAAATTTCTGAATACCTGTTAGTTGGAGTGTTGACATCTTAAGCTTCCCAGTAGAGTTTGGAAACATTACATCATGCAAAACATTGTTCTCCATTTAGCAGTTTTGTGTTTGACTTTGTTCTTGTGGTCACCCTGAGTAGATTATCAGCTGAAACCGCCCTTTTTGGTTAAGCCTCTGAAAGGACCTGGGGAAAACTCCTTTCCTATCATGGAGATTCCATATGAAAAAATTGAACAAAGCCAGTAATTAGGAGATAACATCCAGAATTAGTACTTCATTAAAAAAGAAAGATCATGAACAAATTAATGTTACAATGCTAATATGAGTAATAAAATACCAGTGAACACTTCATCAGTATTGTACTACTGTGCACAATAAGGAATTTGTTAATGTGAGAAAAGGAACTAAAAGAGATATTACATCTGAAGCATTACATGATTTGAAGAAGAAGACATTGATCAAATGTCTAGAAACCTAAGGTTGCAGATAATTTAGTTTCTATCCAAATTGCATTTTGCTAATTCATACAATATTGGAGTTGGGACATGTGTCAAGTACTTCTGTCACATGCAAAACATATATGAAGCAAGCCGTGCACTAAAAAACACAGGTAAGTTTGCAGATGCAAAAGCTGCAAGATCTATTTGATATTCAGTCTCAGAGGCACCCTTTGTACGAGGATACAATAGCAGGTACAAAAAATCAATGACTTGAAAAAGTACTTGTCACAAGATCTGACTGCGTTCAACATGCGGCACTTGTTCCTCAATTCAGATCTGAACTCAATTCAGAAAATTCTCAGCTGAAAAGATAGACATCCTGATGAAAGCTTGCTTTGCTTTGCTTCTAGGGTTTAGGGTTGCTTTCCTTCTACCCCCAGCAAAGCAAAGCAAAGCAAGCAAGTAAGCTTCATACAAAGGTGGAGATTATCCCCAAAAAAGCTATGGTGGTACATAGCCAATGCTGAATACCCACGAAGTTATGCAACTCTTAATTTCACTTACATATTTGGGATCTGCTTTGTACTAACATTTTCGGATCTTCCTGCATCTGCCTGCACAGCGAGAGATTCTGAAACCGCTTGAGAAAGAAAATCGAAAAACATAATCTTTAGTAGGAACCCCCCGGCACACTTGCTACATATGTCTGGGACTGGTGCTCCTTTGCTGCTGCTCCTTTCCTTGCCTTGTAAGTCCTGTAGACAAGTAGAGTGATTGTAATCACTGCTCCCACTAGGAGCAGTGCTAGCAGTAATTTCAGTATTGTCATACCAGTCCTGTGCAATTTGGAACTCGATCCTGTTGCACATGAAGAATGTCAGCCCACAAATTGGTCACAAGGTGATCATCAGTTCCTTCATAAGCAAAGAGTCTGTGCATCACGGTAAGCAGCAGAAAGGAGTAACATTTTATTCAACAAGGAAAGGGGATCAGGGCCGACCTAAGAACGTTGTAAACTCACTTACCAGGAGAAGGAACTCCAGTCCCAAGGGGAGAAACAAAGTCGAGACATAAATTGCACAAGTCCAATGTGACGAGACAAAGGCCCGGCAATAGCTTTTGTCGAGTCACATTTACGTCTGCGGAAGCGTCCACTGCGCTGTCGAGCGGATAGAAAGTCGCCTTGCAAAAGCAAGGAGTGCGAGCATAAGCCACCTGATTGACGCCAAAGCAGCAATCTTGTGTTGGTGCGTTTTCAGTGTTAGTGAGAAACTCTCTGCAGCCTCCCATCAGCCCATCCATGCTCTGCTCATCATAGTAACTGCAATTGTTGCCAGACACCATCATATCACTAGGCATCGAGCACTCTGTTGGCGGAGTCATTGCAGAAGGAGCTGCAGCAGCAGCAACATCAGCTCCTATTGAGGACACCGGTCCCACATTCCCCAAAAAAGATACCAGAAACAAAAGTGACATCCACCCACAAACAACAAGAAGGACGAGTCCTCCTCGACTCGTATGCAGCACAGAGTCCATGTCCTAGGCTCTGAGATCCTCAATCGCCGGCCTTCAACTCCAACCCACTTCCAGCTCCCCTCAAATCCTTGATCCTTTAATCCTGATGTTAATTAAAGAGCAAATCTGAAGCCAACAAAGCCGAGAACCCTTCAGCTTTTCACAAAACCAAAAACTCTCCAGCTCCGGGAAAATAAACCTGAAGCTCACAAAACCAAGAACTCTTCAGCTCTAAGAAACTAAATTAGAAGCTCACACAAACCAAGAAGCTTTCAACTCTGAGGAAACAAATCCGACACTCACAAACAATAAAACTCTTCGGGTCTGAGAAAAACAAAATCTGAAGCTCAGGAAACAGAAATCTTTGGAGCTCAGAGATGAAATGATAAAACGATGGAATCAGCAACCGTTCCCACTAATTCTTCCTAGCCATGCTTCATTGAATTTGATGAACTCTTGGATCCATTCTCAGAATGCAATAGAACTCTATACACAATTTACAGACGATCAAAGCTTCGAATCAATTTCATTTCTGTGCACAAATGAAACGAGGAAGGACAGAGAGACTTGGAGGGGGAGGACTGAGAACGTACTTACAAATGTAATTTTGTACTTTGTTGTCGTTGACAGGCCTTCAAAGTTTTTCAAAAAAAAACTGGAGTCGCCGCCGCCATCACCACTGAACGTAGTAACTACACCAAACTTGCTGCTAACTAGTAACTAACTATTAATAATAACACTGTTTCTTCCATTCGTTACAGAGGGCCACTTTAGATGAGGGTCCAAGGTCCCAATGAAATAGAGCAAACCAATTGGATGATAGCCATAAATTGGACCCACAGCCTTTTACATGAGGATCCAAGACCAAAAAGTGGCAAATCGAGGCTAAACCTACGTGGCACCATTCGGGAGGAAAAATCAATTGGTTCAGACCAAAAAGAAATAAAGCTCACAAGGAGCGCTCATGATTTGAAGAACCAAGGAGGAAAAATAAATCGGTTCATACCAAAAAGAGATAAAGCTCAAAAGGAGAGCTCATGATTTGAAGAACCAAGATGCAAGCTACGGCAAAACTCGAGGATTCAATTTGCTTCAAATGAGTCCAAATTCCATTCATACCAATTTGGACCCTGGACCCCCTCTAAAGTGAGCCATAAGCCTTGCATTTATGCCTGGCTGCAAGATTTGACATTTGATTATTTCACGACCTTGCACTTTTGTAAGTTTTTTAGGTGAGGTAATGAATTTGTTTTTTAAACTCTTCTTTTCGGGTTTTTGCTCCCAGACTTTCACCAACGATCACTCTCGGCGAGGCCTGCAAACCTAAGAAGGGCCTAGGAAGGTTTCCTATCCTAATCTTAAATAACTGGTAGAATTTTTCTGGTGTATGTGGGGTGCCTAACCCTCATTAAATACTCTGCTTCAGCTGACAATGGCACCCTTGCACAAGAACCTTATGGGTAAGGTGTCATGGTCTCCTCTCAAATGAATCACAATGGTGAGCCAGTGTTTTTTTGTTTCTGGCGAAATTTCGCCAAATTTCGACCTGAAATATATGATTTTGGCCGATAGAGAGGAATTTTTCATGGAAAAAATGGCCCTAATTCGCCAGATTTCACAGAAAAAAATTCCAAATCGTCAGATTTTATGATAAGTTCCACTAGGTAGCCTAGAATATAGAAAGATTCTCGCTTTTTTCTACTTTCATATCTCGTATGTGGCCAAATCTGGCTAAATAATCTTATGGACCATCGCCACTTCAGCTACGTCACAAAATTGGGAAAAAATAACCCTGTGGCAACAGTCTGTTTCTGAAAGGCAATTTTGACAGGTTCTTTATTGGCAGTAAGGAACTTCAAGGGGGCTGTTCTGGGAATTCGGGTCTCATTCTGGGCTCCTGCCTCATGAGGGACCCGCATTCCCAAAACAGCCCTTTGCCCTCCACATTTGCTATTTTAACTGTTTTTGGTGGTTTGAACTGTGAACTTGCCATAAGGGAGTGAAAGGTGGGGGGGAATATGAGTGAGTGGCTTGATCTTTCATTTACTAGTGTGGCCTGTGCCGTTGGCCCAAGTGGTACCACGTTTTCAATTGATTTTTCTTTCCAAAACCTGATTTTTTGAAATTTATTTGAATTTTCAGCGGCAGAAATCACTTTTTAAATCAATATCTCTCACATTCTGAATCCAAATCTTACCAAATAAATTCAATTAAATCCTGCTCATCAAGATCTTTCCACCAATACCAAAGGCACATTCCAATTCCTCCAAAATTTTCAGCTATGATTTATTTTAATTTTTAGTGAAGAAATCGTTCAATATTCAAGAACTTCTATACCACATGTCCAAAGGCCATGAAACTAAGACGATGCAGCCCTCCTCGTCAAGAGCTTTCCAAAGAGACCAAGAATGTGATCTGTAGCATCCCTGTTTGGTGGATCTCATAAGTACAAACACGCTGGCCCTGCCAATAAATAAGATGTTGTTGTACATCTACCTACTGTGTTCACACTCTGAACAACAAAAAAAATTCTGTTCCAATTTAAACACTCTAAACACTTTCACCAAAGAAACCGATTCACCTAATGTGAAACCGGTTCTAATAAGGTAAAACTTCCAGAAGTTGGATCGAATGCAACAGTCCCTGTCCCCGTGGGGCAGGGCCCAACAAACTACCTTCCTTGATAGATATATGTAAATGTTTGCTTTCAGCTGCCATTTTGGTACCATTTGGGGATGTCTTCCAGACACACACAGAGCTTTTGATGGGGATTCAATTCACCAATATGAAACCCACCCAAGCATTCCCACTGTGATTGGGGCTTTGTTTCCAGACTCTTGTACCTATGAGTTATCATAATATCATCTAAATCTGAGATTTGGGCTCTGTTAATGGCAGCCATAAATGAGATTTGTGTGTGTGTTTATTATTATTATTCTTAAGCTAATGACACCTTGTTCAAATCTTGGTCATAATTTACTTACTTTTATTAAAGGACGCTCAATCTTTTGAATTTAGGAGGATGGGATTCGCCCTCGACCATCAAACATAAGGCCTGAGTTCACTAAAATATAGTATTTTTTGGCGAATTTTTGTAACTTGGCGACAAAGAAAAATAGGGACGCCCCTAAGGACCTTAATAGGAATCTCATTTAATTTTCGTGTACCCATTTGAATAAAATTACTCAAAAAACAATGTTCACATGTTGAGTTTCCCTATTTTGAGTTCACACTTGGGGCCAACGGCAGAGGCCACACCAATGACAATGAAATGATGAAAGAAAATTGGAAATTAAGTTTATTGAATTACATTAGTGTAATGGCAAGGGCAAGCTTTCAAACTAAAGCATAATAACCCCTTTCTTTTTGGTTTTCTTTTTTCCCCTTGTATATTTTCATATGGTTCTCAATAGTTCATCATTAATTTTGTTAGATTTTTCATGTGGATGAGAATGGGGTTAAGTAGATAGACTTGAAAAAAGCAAGTTATTAAATTATTTTAATATACATAACATGAACATGAAAAATCACATGTTAATTTGTCTTTTCATATTCATGTAGGTGGGTAGGAGAAAGGAATTAAGTAGTTATTAAAAAAGAAGGAGATAGTTAAGCTTGGAAAAGATAGGTATGAAGAACATAAGAAGACATCACTTTTTTATTATATAGATTTGTAAATGAATTGTTATAGTGTTTTGACCTTTTTAATTTCACTATTTGTTTTACATAGTTTTGAAACAATGTAAAGCATGTTAGGTGGCTTTTGCATCAATTTTCATTTCATTGCATTAACATATTGCAAGTTGTTTTTTTCAAAGCTTTTTGCATTGGGGATGTTTCCAAATATGTAATTGTTGTAAAAGAGAAATTAAGAAATATTTAGCTCAAGTTTTATTATGAATTTTTAGCTTTTATGGTAATCATCATTCACATTAGAAGTAAAAAAAAGGAAGTTTGTCACAAATTAATGTAATTCTTTCAATTTAGTATTTAAGATTATGGATGGACTCTACATTCTTGCATGAAATGAATGACGAATTATAAACAATAATCATCATGAATCAATAATGGTTGGAAACAATTGCATCATGAAAGCATAATTAGGGGTTTTTTTTTTAAATCATTTTGACAATGTTCAATTGTAAAGTAGTTGTTAGAAATGCTTCACATGATTACACCATTCAAAGGTAGGATGCATGTGATTGAAGGCCCATACATGTGTTTTGGAGGGAATTATGTGTAAAAAACTATGGTATCACATTTAGAACCATTTTTCAACATTCGAAAAGCTTCAAAAAAATCTCAAAGTTTGTGGAATGTTACAAAATTGATTTAACATTAAGGTTTCATGTTGAAAACTTTCATCATGCATGGAAGTGATTGGTGATTCCATTAGTTCCAATGATGATGATAATTATAACTAATTTAGGTACAGTAAATACAAAAATACAAGGTCCACTAGTGGTCGTCATTACAATAATCCTAAACATCTCCACTTGAAATCTTTTCATAGAATTGTTTTGAGATGAGATAGTTGGATGGAGGGGAAGAAATAATGACCAAGCTTTAGAGTGATGATGATCGAATGCAACAACAAAGCTTTGTGATGAAATTGGTGGTGGTGGATTTATGGTTTTATGAAGAATGAATATGGCAACACATTTGATGGTGAAGATAAAAAAACTACAAACATGGTGGATGCATTGAATGATGTTTTTCAGCCATCAAAACACCTATATGTTTATTTGTTCATCCCCTTGATGATTGTTTTCAATTCTCATATGCTTTGATGGTTGCTTTGGAATGCAAATAAATAAACATAATCTAAACCCCAATACATATTTGCACCTTAATGGTGGACACTATTACATAAACAAGTTTTTCAAATGGTTCAAATCAATTAACCAACATACTTCTCAATTAATAGGCATGTAAATTTTGAGTAGAGGCCTAATGTTAAATGACATGTGTATTTTTTGACTAGTGAACTTGATGACTTATTTAACTACTTGTCAAATTGAATAGTTAATCAAGTTGAACAAAAGACTAACAACTTTTGTCAAAATAACCAATGGGTTCTATTCAAGCGAAACGCTTGATCAAATTGGACAAAACAAAATGACATTTTTGGTCCAAATGGCCACTAGCTTTCTGATTGAATTGAACATCCTACACTAGTTAATAGGCCAAGTCAACTACTACCTATGTTAGGTAGGTAGCCTAAGTTTACCTACCTACTTATCTTACTTTGTTAAATAGGTAGCCTAGGTTTACCTACCTACTTACTTACCAACCATTTTATAATCTACATACCTTCTACCTTGCAAAGTAAATAAGCTAGGTCTACCTACCTACTTTGTACCTACTTACCTTTAATTTAACT
>Ga0116229_10006748_pt1 | contig 18387 bp, 16 predicted proteins | sample S1TSphgellanicum_3_FD_87313 | JGI IMG/M metagenome (GOLD analysis project Ga0116229, IMG submission 87313) | Host-associated microbial communities from peat moss isolated from Minnesota, USA - S1T2_Fc - Sphagnum magellanicum MG | ecosystem: Host-associated > Plants > Peat moss > Unclassified... | reverse complement strand
TTTTATTCAAAAAAAAAACTAAGACTAGGGGGGGGGGGGGGAAAAACAAACTAAGCTAGGAATGTGGGTGTGTGTTGTTTTTTTTTGTTTGTTGGGGGGGGGGGGGGGGGGGGGGGGGGGGGGGGGGGTGCAATTAAATATAATCAAGGTCCAAGAACTGCGGGCTGGAAAAATCTCCACCGTTGCAATAACTACCGGGCTAGATCAGAACCGTTGAACGGATACCGAATATCATTCTCCCCAGCAATTACTGTACCTTTATTATAATCACAAAATTGACTTTGGACTTTGGGACTTTGGTATTTAATGATTAAAATGGCCTCGGGGGAATTTATTCCCCGACACTCTGATTTATTTTTATTTTTTCTACAAAATGCCATAATGCTGAATAACGGCTATCTGGTTAAATAATTTAGTCAATGATACTAATCAATGATTTTCACCCTAACGTTTAAGCTCTTAATTATAGCCTAGAAATTAGGCAAATCTTGGGGAGGGGGCGGGGGGGGGAGGGGAGGGGGGAGGGGATAGATGATTTTCTAATCAATTTTCACCCTAATATTTAATCTTTTGCATTTATAGACAAAACGTGTGGTATAGTGGATGAGTTAGGCTATTATTAAATTTTTTGAATGGCTTTTATTATGCAAAGGATCAGGTAGTTGACCCTTTCAAAAGTCCGAATATTATGAATGTTAAAATATAAGTATAATAATAAGGAAGTAATAATATATGGCGACTCAATGAAAGAGGGGAACATTATTATCCATGGGCAAAAGGCTAATTTTAGAAGCCTTCAGTTTGTGGCATAATCAAAGTTACAAAATGCAAGATTAAAAAAATATATATTGCCCCCAAAAAAAAGGAGTACATTCCATCGCTGGGCGGTTCTCACCCACCCGCTGAGAACCGCCTCCGGTGAGAACCGCCATGAGACCCTGCTTGGCGGTTCCCATTTGAGGTGAGAACCGCCTGGTGGGAACCGCCCAGGTTCTCGTTGGGCATCAATCGAATCTGAGAACCGGACCAGTTCTCGCATTTGGATAAGGTTCCGGTTCTCATGGTAACAAAACTCTAAAAACTAAGTAATAAATAATAAACAAAAATTTAAAGTAATAGAAAAAATTAGTAAAATAATAATTAAGAAGTAAAAATTAATAATAAATTGTAAGTAAGAAATAATAAGTAAAAAGAAAGAATAATTTTTTTAAAATTAAACTTATTGTTTATGAAAGTTTTTTTTTAAAAAAAAACTTATTGTTTATGGAGGTGGCCACCACATTAGGGTTAGTAGTTGTGGCTACAACCCTACAAACCCTTGTTGTTGTTCTTCCCCTTGTGGTTGCTCTCCGCTTGCTTGTTGTTGGTGTTTCCTTGGATGGTATGTATTCCTTCTTCCTCTTCCCCCTTTTTTTTCACATGATCTTTGGAGCAAAGAAAACAAACAAAAGCCAACAAGCAAGGTGAGTTTTTTTTTGAAAATTTTCTCACTTTTTATTTGGTCATTTTCAAAAGTTTTTCATTAGTTTCGCAAAAAAGTTTACAATTTATGCAATGTGATAAAATAAAATAAAATGTTTTGATTTTGCATGAAAGAGAAAGAAGACAAGAAATTGTCTGAAAATTGTAAGTTTTTTTCTATTTTTTTAATAAATAGAATTAATTCATTAAATTATCTTCATTTTATTTTATTTTGTTTAAAACATTCCTTTGTAGTTTTATTAATTTTTTAAATTTTAATTTTAACATTGCATTTATTTTATTTGCAAGTTAGCCTTGATTATTGAAAGGAGATTGGTGTTTGTTTTGGGGGCAATAATTTTTTTAATGTACAAAAAAAAAAAAAAAAAAAAAAGCCCAAAATATATATAATATAAAAAATATTTTTTAAAAAATGAACTAACTTATTGCCTTACCATGACTTATTTTTTATATTTTTTATATTATATATATTTTTGGGCTTGTTTTGTTTTTTTTTTTTTAACACTAAACCCTAAAGCCTACCATCATATGGTGAAAAATATGACATCAAATAAGAGATATAGGGAACTTTTGGAACCATGCACAAATCATGTGAGTCGAATGTTTCTCTATTGAATAATTATTTGAAATGAAGAAATAATGCATGGTGATTTTATTTTTTTCAAATGATTTTTTGGGGAAAAAAAAATGATAATTTTAACTTTCATCTTAAAAGTTGTCGAGATTTCATGGGTGCTTGTTTTTTTATTGATTTAAAAGTGGTGGCTAGATATCCATTAATCTTGCCCTCATGCTCATTTATTTTTGCTTATTCACCTTAGTTTTATTTCTTTTTGTGTCATGAAAGGTTTGGTGCATGGTTTTTTTTTTTTTTTTTTTTTTTTTTTTATTTTTTTTTTTTTTTTTTTTTTTTTTTTTTTTTTTTCCTTTCAATTTTCTCATTTTGCTCCAAAAGTGATGATTAACCACAAGATGATCTTAATCAAATCTAGCTACAAAAAAAAAAAAATAGAGAAATATAAAATCTAGAATCTTATTACATGTTGACAAACCACTAGAACTTATTAGCTAAATATGATGATTTCAAAAGAAGAAACCTACAAATCTACCCAAACCTTCAAAAATCTTGGTAATTTCATAACTTTCTTCCTTGACATGTGATGATTTTCTAAGGCAAAGTTTTTAAAAGTTTTCTTGACCATGTTGCTTGGAGACCTTTTTTTAATACCAAAATGGCAAATTTTTGTCACAAAAAATTCATTGGTTGGGTGATGTTTTTAAACTTGTATGTGTTATTCCTAAGTGGTTATGATGAAGCAAAGATTTTGACTAGTCGAAAGTAGAATGTGACCTTGCAATATTGAATTCAAAGTTGGAGTTAAAACATTCCATGAAGGAAGTTGTAAAGAGACAAAGGGGATAACCCAAGAAGCAAATTCAAGTTGTCTTGCTTACACCAAAAATTAAAAAGCCTAAAGGATTAACATCAAAGAAGGTTAGTAGAAAGTACAAAAATTGGTTTAAACCTTCTTTTTAGGATCCTATTTATGCAACTATGAAACAACAAAAAAATCTCACAAATGTTTTTCATTACTTACAATTGAAATGCAATAATGCAATCTATTAAAAAACATTATTAGAAGAAATTTTTTATTACAATTTGATTAGAGGCTTTTTAGTTGAATGGTTCATTGTGAGAGGGGAGTTTTTTAATGGTTTTCAATCAATCCATTTTCAAAGAAATAGTTATTCATGTAAGGGTCACACAACATGCTTGCATATGTTTTAAGTTTCTTGCTATTGAAGAAAAAATTATCAAATTGTCCAAAACACATCGAAATGCATGTCAACCCTTGTATGCCACAAAAATGGGAAAATTGATTAAAACTTTAATTCAAAATGAAAACCTAGATTACTTAACTATGACAATAAAAAAAATTAAAGGTTTCTTTACCTTGGACAAACAATTTTGTGTTAACCAACTTGGATTGGAATTTTAGAAAAGCCATAGGTGCTGCTCAAAAGCTTCCATGTGACTAGGAGGTATAGGGTTTAGGAATAGCACAAAGAACAACTTATTTTGTCAAGGCTAATTCAATTCCATCACACTTGTTAATAAACATAAATCAAACTAAAATTCGGTCATAGAGGCAATCAAGGTTTCACCCATGAATATAAACTTTGCAATCCAAAAAATATTTTTCTTAATTTTTGGTTGTGTGACACATGCAATGCAAGGTATGAACATTTGAAAACTTTTCAATGTCATGTAAAAACAATTTGCATCCAACACTAAGTTACATGTAGATGATTCATACATATTTTAGAACATATAAAAAAATTGTTTATTGAATAGTCCCTATGTTTTTTTCTTGAAAATCTTTAGAATTTGCAATATTTAAATATATATATTTGAAAATTTTGAAAAAATGTATTTGGTATAATGTTTTGATGGCATTTGATATCTAACAACATCATTCTTTTATGGTTCAAATTTGGTGCAAATTCATATAATTTTATTAACACTATTCATCTTATAAAATATTAAAATTATTGGGACACATCTTGATTTTTTTTAAAGGAATCTTAAGGACATTTCATTGTGCACCATTTTTTTAAATGACCAATCTTTGTGTTTATTACAACTTATAAAACTTGTTGGTCATTCCAAAATGACGATTTAACACAAAGGAAGAACATAATCTATAGTTGAATTTTGTGAATTGTAATCTTTTATAGTGTGATAGTCCTTTTTGGTACTTCAACTATGATTAAAACCATTCACTTCATTCGAATGGGAAGAACTTAAACTTAAGCCAAAAAATGTTCAAAACATGTTTTAGTTAATGGTATGGAAAATAAACAATTCATGGTTTCAATATCATCTTTAGTTATTGACTTTACCAAACATGGCAACATGTGACTCAACTTGCCATGATAAGGAAGGGATGGTCAATATGTGGTTTGGAACAAACCTTCAACAAAACATTCTAAACCAATGTTATATACAAGCATATGAAAAATTCATTATTTAAAGAAGCACCATTTGAAATGTAAGCAAATTCAAATGAAAAAGAGAAAGACCTGAATCCATAAAAGGATATTGAAGCAATTATGGAAAAAAAATTTGTTTCAAGTTGTGAAAATTACAATAGTAAACAAGAATTCCTATGTTTATTCTAAAAGGACTCACCAAGAAAAGATGCATCCATCCCATAAAGTAATTGAAAAGCTTCATTGGTTTCAATTATCAAATAATAAAATTGTTATATTTTAAGTTTGAAACATGAATTGATGAATTAATAAAGTCGTAAGATCATGGACCCAGTAATTTGAACTTGGAAAAAGGGTATTAGGTAAAAGTTTTTAAAATTACAAAAATGTAATATTCAATGACTACCATGGGCAAAACAATCTTGCCTTCCAACATAAAATTTAAAAAATAATGGAAAGCAAAAAACAATTTGAAATTCTTAGTGATCCATACAGGACACATAAAAGTAACTACCTTGTAATCCATGTCTAAATATTTCTAAAAGTTGTTGGTCTAACAAACTAACAAGCTAGTACCTTTGACCTTGTTACTTACATGTAATGATGTTGTTACGTTCCATCGAACTACATGTAGACTACCTTGCTATCTTGTAACAACTAACTTCCAACAAGTTTTTGTATTCCAAAAAGATAGTCAAGGTGTAAACCAAGTAAAAATAATAAACCAATATTAAAACTATAATATTCTATATCAAATTATACTAAACTACTATCATACTATAAGGAAAGTAAGGCAAAAAGAAAAAAAATGCTACAATTTGTACACACACACTTGCATTGCTCTTCCTTCATAAAACATTCCTCTCTTGCATTCTTCCAAAGTTTTATGCAAAAATGATGGGGGGGGGGGGGGGGGTTCATCTCCAAATCCCCCTTTGAGAAGATTACACAAGATCCACACTTCTCCCACCAAAATAGGCTCCCTTATATTAATCCATTCACAAATCCATGTTAGTGATTTGTAAACAAATATCAATCACCCATTTCAATGGGCCAACTAATTTTAATGCTTTCATCCACAAGATGAACTAGAGGACAATAAGTAATCTACCACTAATAACTATCTAGTTATTAAGATGCTCATAGGATTAACTAATCTAAGCATAATTTATACCCTTAACAAAGGTGCTTGAAGTTCTCACCTAAATTAAAATGTTACTTCCATTATATCATGTTGTTCAAATTTCTATAGACATGAAAAGAAGCAAACAAAATAGGACACACATTGCACAGAACCAAGAGCCAAGAAGATATAGGCTTCGAAAAACAAGGTTGGAGGGCAAAAAAAAGTTGATAACAACTTACATATGCTTTGAGATTTCGATTGAATTGCTTGTTGTAACACCATCCTTGCTAATCAAATGTTTTTTTAAGTCATTCATTGGTCAATTTGTCCTTGTTGCTATTTTTTCCCTTGCTCCTTCCAAGCTTATTACCATCGTTCTTTTGCTCCTCCCAAACAACTCCCACGTTGGTAGTTTCAATTTTTTGTCTTCTTCACTCACCCTCCTTTCCTTACCACTTACCCTTCTTCATCAATAAAGGGTTTAAAACCTTAAACCTTGACAACTTATATCATATGTGTTCACAAGCACAATCCAAGCAAAAGGACATAGAAAAAATATGAAACTTGTTATGGAGACCTTGATTCATATATAAGTCAAAGATGAACCGTTGGTAATGCATCCCACCCTTGTGGGAAGAGCTTTGTGACCTTTTTGAACTGATATTTTATTAAATTTTCACTCATGTGCTATCAAATTTGGTTATTTCAACATTATTTTAATTTAATTTCACCTTATTTTAGCAACAATAGTCAATAATTTCAAAAAAAAATCAGGCTCTATTTTTCCAATTATTTTATGATGAAGCTACCTTATGAATATCCTAACTTTCTTTAGAAGTTAGAATTTAGGAGAAGGAAAAAAAAAGGAAATAATATAATGATTTGGGGATCCCAATGTTGGATGGGTACTATATTGGAACCTTGGTGCATGGATTGGCACTAGTCTTGGTATTAAAGAACTAACTAGACCAATACGACCATAAGTAATACCAACCTCATACCTTGCATGGTAGGGACTAGAGGTAATACAACTTTAATACAAGCTTTTGGCTATGTTGGTCTCAAATATATACCTATGCCAACCAAAAATCAGCCTCGAACCTTAAAGCATCTCTAGTGATGCTCCATATGTGACCTTACAAAAATATTGCTCACATCCAAGTTTAGTTATCTATTCACTTTTTTCCAACCTTGCCCATAAAACTAAAACTGGGATTACATATAGGTGAGAGACTACTAATAACAAACCACATGGACCAATTGTTATGATTGGCCAATCAGAAAATAAAGAACAAAAGTTAGGTCATATTGACTGGTGTAACTTGTGCTATTGACTCAAATGTGAACCCAAAACTTTTTGGGTAATTTAATTGAATCTCCAATGAACAAAACTATTCAAAATTCAATATCTCCCACACCTTAGGTTTTTTTTTTTTTCAAAACACCTCCATCAAATCCTACTCACTAAGGACTTTCCAACAATACCAAATGTGTGCCAAATTCCCCTATAATTTTAAATCTTGACTTAAATGAATTTTTAGGGAAAGTTTTGTTCAATATTCAATAACTTTTTCATTGTAGGTTCAAAACATTATGAAACCAACTCACTGCACCTCTACTCATTGAGGACTTTCCAACTGTATCAAGATTGCAACAAGAGACACCATGGTTTGGTTTGGGAGATCTCCCATCTGACAAACAAAACATACAAAACAAACAACCAACCAACCTTCCTTCATAGATAGATTACACTCTTCTCCGGTAGGTGTTAAGCTTGGCTATGCCTTTTACTGGCTTCAACAAACTATGCAAAAATGCTGGGCCAAAACCATTTTGCTGAGCAAAATGCTGGTATGTTTCGACTTCTTTTCATCAAATTTTAATTTTCAGGGTCACGTATTGAGCTCCAACGGAGTTTCTCTAATACCAGGACCAGGCTGATATGAAAGCTGAGCTGTAGGGAAAATCCCATCAAGTCCTTAACTATTTTATGCAGTAATCTTCCAACACATACAAACAAAAAAAACCACTTGTGCAACAAACACATTATTTAGATAGGTCATTGGTTGTGAGGTTCACCACAAGAACCACACCCAGCCTGTGAAACTACTACCTAGGTATGAATTTTCTCTGGAATCCCCATTCTTTCACTCTAACAAGCAATTTGCAAAGATGCCCATGAGGAGGAAGACAATTTTGATGTGGATTCCAATTGGATGAAAAATCAGAAAAAAAAAATATGGGAAAGATTGCACATTGATTTGGATGGAAATTGGACAGAAATCATCCAACTTTTGAATAGGAACCTTTGAAGACAAATGTTGCGGGTTTGTGGCAGTCCTCATCGATGACACCTTATTCTGGTAAAGGCCATCTCCTTGGGCATTACCTACCACTTACATAATACAACATTCGCCCTGGATTGACATGATAGACTACCATAGTTATTGTGGGAATTACCATAATGAAGTAGTACCCAAAACAAAGTCACAAAAGCACGAAGGCACACCACAATATGCACTACAACCACCATTCATTCATTCATTCATACACATCAAATTAATGTCCTACCCAACTCTTGAGGGTGACCAGTTTTGCCAGTTTTGATGGCATAGGTGTGTGTGGTGGTGGTGGTGTTTTGGTCCATTACCTAAGGAAATAACTTCCTGGGAGAACCTCCTCTTTTTTTAATGGACCAACCATTATATGGTCTAGTAATGGCTCATTTGGCTACCTAAAAAATACACCCTTCATGTAAGAATCCATGGGCTCAATTGTCAGGTTTTTTAGCTCTGTCTGAAATACAGACAGGGTTGTAGGATTAGTGCACTAACTCTATATATATATATATATAGGTGAACGGAGGACAACATTTGCCAAAGCATATGGGATAAAGGTGAGGTGGTATGGAGAACATGTTGGGGAACACATTGGGAACTTGAAGAATATATTTGAAACCTATAAAAATCCATTGGGAACTTAGTGGGAACACATTGAGAACAAGGGAAAAGAAAAATCCTTCCCCCTCAACCAAACCTTAAAAGGGAAAAAAAACAAGGCACATTGAGTGCATGCTTGGGCCTTCTCATTGGCTGCATGAAATTTCTCTTCCCAGAAGAGTTTGTCACTATTTTTGGCGTGGGCTAATAATACCTTACCTATTGTTATACAGAGGTTGTTGGATAGGCCTGTGTGTAGGTCGGTGTGAAGAAAAAAGTGTTATGCCCAATGAAATTACTGGATTTGGTGGTCTGAATTTTCTTTCCTAGTTATTGTTCTCGTGCTTGTTAACACGGCTATTCTCCTTGTCATCATGCATGCAAACACCATAAGCCCTTCTGGACCCACCCTTTTCCTACACATAATGGTTTTCGTATGGCATTTTTCTGCCTCCTTTTACTCCCCTTAGAGCATCCCCAATGGTGCTCAGTATGTGACCCTGCAAAATCATTTCTCGCATCCAAGTTTAGTTATTTACTTTTTTTTTAAATCCATAAAACTGAAACGAGGAATGCAAATAGGTGGGAACTACTAATAGCAAACCATATGGACCAATCATTTTGATTGGCCAATCGAAAACAGGGATCAGCAGTCAGATCATATCTATTACACTCTTTTGTAGCAGGTACACACTTTTGCTGTGCTTTGTTACCAGCCTCAGCAAGTTGACCACATTTGCAAGAGAACAACCATTTCCTGAGCCAAACCGGCATTTGTTCACTTTTGTTCATCCGATTTTAATGTGAAGGGTCACATACTGAGCACTGATGGGGATGCTCTTAGATGGCACAATGGGGTGGTCTACCTGACCTAACCATTGTTCAAAATCCACATGCCCATTGTGCAAATCATGAAAACCATAATGTTATAGAGTTTGCTAGAGTACAATGTTGTAGGGGAGGTTCCCATAGGAGCGTGTCTCCTGAGGGCCGGGCATAAAGCCCAGGGTTTAGGGTTTTATACCAGTATTGTTATAGAGGAGTACAATCCTGGAATCCTATGTGTAGGCTAAAAGCCCAAAGGTTGGGGGGTATTCTCAAAATAACTGGTGTTGGACCTGGCAGTAGTCAAGTCTGGCCCAACCTTTTGGAAAATGTCCCCCACCCATGGGATTTATCCATCTTCAAGCACAAGGCGAATATCATCATGAAACTAAGCATATACATAGATCATGATCGTAAGAAAGGGAGGGTCCTTTGCTCTCACACCTACTTATAGGTATCGTTAGTACCTTGACAAGTTTGGCACTGAAGTGTCGAATAATTATTTATTTTAAAATTTAAGATTCACCATGTGGGTTGTTAATTTTGGACTTTTTGACATATAAAGAATTTAGATATTAAAATTATCTGTGAAGTCATCCTCTCTTTCACCCCCTCTCCCCTCTGCTTTCAACCCCTATCCCCTCTTTCAGTGATATCCGCAAAGTAAGGAAATTTTATTAAATTTGAATATAAAACACTGAAACTCAGCATTTAATGCACAAGGTTTGAGAGTAATTATAGTAATTGTACAGGTAGGAAGAGTGAAAACATATGTAGGAGCAGTGGAAGCGCTCAGGATAAAGGAAAGAGGGGATGAAACTCAGTTTACCACCAAAATTGGTGGAAAAGCTAGTTTGGGTCCCAGTTATTTCGTTTTGTTAAATTTCATTCCTGGTTACACATTTGATGCCCTATTATGCCAAAACTGGCCTTTCTTGCCCCCTAATCGCCTGACTTTAAGGATAACTTTCTTAAATTCTAACACAATTTCAGATTCTCGTATTGTCCTTGTGATCAGTGTGTTCGCAACTATTTTGCTTATCTGTTGTGTAAGGCATTGGCATACCTAAAGGTTATATATTCCATTACATTAAATTACTAAAGAATATAATAACCTATATATATTCCAAGTAATGTGCAAGCAATCTTTGATTTTTGGTAGATAAAATTGATTTTAGTGCGGAAGGATTGGCCCCTTTCTATTCTCCCCCATTCGTATCCTATGCATAGGCCATAATTCTAGTGGTCAATTTACCTCAAAGAACTTGCTTTTATCTCTCCACTAGAAAGGTGGATAATATAGGCGTAAAAGATTGCGCCACAGTTGCCAATTCATTCTTTCCAAAGACTGCTGCTGGTTTGATGTGCTTCTTTCAGAGCATTCAATGTCAATGCATCTACAAAATCAGATGGCATGCAACATGTCCCTCAGCCACTAGTGCAAAACATGACAGAATTGTGTTACACAAAGAGTCCAACAACAAAGTGGTAAGTGTCAGTCTTCCTTGGACTTATTTTCCATTGCAGAGAACAATATAATACAGGCATGACATACTTCTGGAATTATCTGATTCATCTGAGACACCACATGGACCTGAGTGATTTCATCTTCAGAGGCAGAGCCCGAGAGGGTTTTACTTGCATAAGCCAAGCAACTAGTTGATGGGAAAGTAGTCTCTGAGAGTTCGTAGCCTCTTACTAGACTTGCTTGGTCTTTCACCAACTGAGGTCATGGCCTTGGAGCTGTCACTTGTGTCTACAGGGCATAGTGTATTCACCTTCCTTTCTGTAAGTGGGCTTCTTTGAAAACCCTCCAGTCCAGTTGGCTTTTCCCCCATTGCCAAAATAGGTTGATCCCAGACTTTCTTAACAGCTTTCGAATTTTCTGTGCTCTGCTGGTTTTCAGGATAAATTCTGACCGAGGTTGAGAGATCCAGGGAGATTGGGTGTGCAGATATTCGATGGCGATGACATACAATTGGCGATTCCTGTTGGTGTACAAATTGCATCTCTTTCATAGTCCAAACTCGTATCTGTCAGATCCAACATGACAACTCTCAGAGGCAGCATTAATGGATTTCAACATAAGACTGATTGAATGAGGGTAGCTAGGACATACCGTGCAATCATCAGAGCAGGTTGCAATCTTGCAGAAGCTTGTTGGACACCTGTTCATACATTGTGCATGGTTGCATTAGTTTCTTTAAGACACGAGCACTTGATGATGTACCTGCTGCTCTCAACCTGCAACAAGTTCCTCTGCTCACAATACTTTTGCATACTGAAGAAGATTTATGGGAACCAAATATACATTACGAAAGGCTTCAGAGATTACCAGTCTACAGCAGTGACCTCCCCTGTATGGCCCTTGAGTACTACTGGAGCATCATGGGGTCTGTCAACCTGAAGTTGCAGCATGGCAGATTTATTACCTTCCATTTCTACCATGATGTTGCTCATTCCCTAGCTAATGACTACAGCAAGCTGCATGGGTACATTTGGGATCTAACCACCCTTATGGCAAAAAATAATACTCTCCGTTTGCCAACCAGCCCTGACAAGTGAAGTGAATCCTGGGTCACACACTACTAGCCTTACTTCTAGTCTTTTAAGTGCAATTGGAATGGGTTCCCCACAAGAGCAAAACCGCATGCAATTTTATTGTTTAAAAGTAGCAAAGCAGAAGATGAAGATGGAGAATGACTGAACCTGCCAAATATAGGCATCTTCATTTGAAGAGCCACTCAGAATGTGACCACCATCTGGACTGAATGCCACCTGCTTTCACCCAGATGCTAAAGTCACTGAAGGTCAATGTGTAGCAACACTGGCTTCAGCTGCTACCAGAGCATTGGATATGACAGCCTTCAAGAATTCAACCCAGTGCATGCATGTTGTCGCAATGACAGAAGTATACCTTTACATAGAAAGAGCCCACAACATGGCCTGAAAAGCTGGAAATCACCCCTTTCTCTGGATGGGCTCCATTGTACATGTAGATTCTGCATTCCAAACCAAGGGAACACTAAGCTATACAACAATGAAGACATCTGGTCATGACACAAAAACTATGTCACCCACTGTCTGTAAGTGATCTATATTTGTTCCCAAGAAACATCACATGCTCTGAATCTAAGTCCACTTAGAAATGGGCATGAAAAGAAACTGAGAACTGTGATCTAAAGGCGAAGCATTCCAAAGAACAAATGAGATTGCACAGGATTCAGAATGGTACTTGCTATCAGTGCAGGAGGCAATGATGCGGGAGCTAGTTGGGTCTTGTGAAAGGCCTGCGATGCCATGAACTCTTCCCACCTGCAAATTTGCATCTCACATAGGTAAATTTGGCCCCTGCAAACTAAATCAAGAGAAAATGGTGGAAAGCTCCTGCAACCATAAAGCAAAGCAGAAGGAACAAAAACTTACTTTGATGCCCTCATGCAACTCTGATTGGGGCACTGGAGTCTGTGCCACTGGACACTTAAGGCTTCTAGTGTCCCAGAATTTCACTACCCTGCAACCAAAATAGAAGCAACTAATGTTACTAAGCAATCCCTCCCTTATTAAACTCCCAGTTTCTCCAAAGTATTCAACCAGGAACATGTTTGGAGAGGGAGCAACATACCCATCAACAGCACCAGCTGTAGCCAGCACACGTTCATCTTGTTGATATAGCACAGCAGTCACACTGTGCATTCCTCCCTGTTTGCACACATTGCTGTAAGAAGAAACCCCTCTTCAACAACACCTTGACATGAAATTGACAGCAAAATTCTGAAGTGTTGTACAGCATTCCCCTGGTGAACTAGAAAAATGTTGGAAACCTTGAACATGTGACAATATACCTTGCGACGACGCACATGTTTACTCCTGTGAGGAACATGAGTATCCTTAATTGTTGCCACCGGTCTGCTTTCCAAAAAACGAGTTTGAAACTTCAGATTTTAGCATGATTCATTTTCAGTCTCATATCTGTCATCAACAAATGCAAGAAATCAAAATTTAATGAAAAGGGTAAACTTGCCTAACCTATATGCATGTTCATGACCACCAATGCTGCTGGAATCAGATGACCGCACATCCCAAAATGCAACACTGCCATCCCTTGATCCTGAGACAAACAGATCTGCAAACAAAAGAATATATCAAATCTTTTTTAGGAGCTGCTAATGTGCTACTTCACTGCACACAATAGAAAGGAAAAATACCATATTTCTGTCTAGCTCCTGAACAAATTTCCTTTGAGCAATATTGCTGTTTGATGGTTAGACCAACATCAAACCTTGGTGTGAAGGATGGACACAAAGTGATTTGACACTCCCTGAGTGGCCTTTCATTACTCCCACGCTCACACAAGCTTCAACATTCCACAGTTTGATCTGCATTGAATCAAAGGAAGAAAGAGCAAGTTTCCATTAGCCTACCCACAATTCCAGGGCACCTACACTCCTACATCAATTATCACACACTTATCTGTAGAACTGTCTATTTTATTTGGGTTCAGGATTCATGCATGAAAGCAGCACAACACACATGAGGGATTTCAAATCTGAAGAATGGCATTATGCATACCATCTGATCTCCAGATGCTGTTAGCATGTGGGTATCATCCTGCACAAGAAGAAGTCAGCAACACCACAAGTCTAATTAGAATTTGGGAAAGATCAAGCTGCAATCAAGACTGAGGTTGTAATTGGAGCTGACAATGGGGATGTCTTTCAGACTAAGAATTCATTTACCCGCATCCAGCTGACATCGAAGATGGCATTCATGTGCGCCATCCACACCTTCCATTGACAATTCTCTGCCAACCAAACTATTGCTGTTGGTTTAGGGTTTAGGGGTTAGGGGGGTTGGGAAACAGTTTCCAAGAGTGCAATTGTGTGCAGAGAAAAAACCCAATAACATAAACCCAATTGCTGAATTCTCGAATGTAACCTGTTCTGAAATGTGAGTCCATTGCAGTTGGTAAATTGGTACCACCAGTGTTGAAGATACTGACATAGCCTTCCTCATCTGCAACTGCGAGTAGATTCAATTCTCCTCTCTTCTGCACATCAGTGTGCAGAGAAACCCAGAAAACACACTCAGGAGAGATGTATGCAGCCTTTGCTCCTCTCATCATCCACATGAAATTTTCTGCATTTTTCAGCTTCAGAAAACGAAAAACAGAAAAGGCTTGGCCACAAACCTTGGCATAGGAAATGGCAAGTGGTGGTGCAGGAGGAAAAGAACCAGTATGATCCAACGTTAGAACACCCGAGCCTGCGCACTCCCCGTCTGATGAAAGTCCCCTTACTGAAGGCCGTCCCTTCACTGCACCATGCACCCACAAGGCACGGATCTAAAAACCCATAAACTAAGCTTTCTGGCACTCCCCCACGAGTGTTGCAAACAAAACTCGAAAGGGAAAAAAAGGAGGATGGGGGGGATGATCCCACGATAAGAAACATTAATACTCATCAGAAACACGATCTTCATTCAGGAAACAAAAAACAAAACACCCCCAAAAAACCCAACAAACACAACAAATCAAACCTTTGAAAGGTTGCAATTCGCGCATCCGAAGAGCTTGAAAGAGGGATGATGATGAACCATGGTCTTTGTCACCGTAGTACATTGCTCCAAAAATAAATAAAATCAGCAATCCAAATTCTCTCAGCAACCAAAGAAATGCGCAAAGAATCGATGTCGCGCAGTCGGTCTGTCAGTCTGCGCTGCAATGCCGCAAACGTTAAATCGTTTGGATCTCTTGAAGATCCTCCTCGTCCGTTGCAACGTCGTCGGTTTTCGAAGCAATCGCGCGAGCGAGCGATGGCGGGAACGAGGGCGGGAAGAAGACCGGGAAGAAGGCCGGGGAGCGGAATCATAGAACCTCCGGTTCCTGAAATTTACCCCCTTCTGAGAACCTCCGGTTCCGGTATTACCAGACTTCGGAATACGAGGGACCTCCGGTTTCGGCCTTATTATATACTTCGGAATATGATAACCGCCGGTTCAGTTCTTGTTATTATGCTTCGGAATACGAGAACCTCCGGTTCCGGTTTTTGTAGAATTCGCAATATGAGGACTGCCGGTTCCGGTCCGCCCATACTTCTGTATATGAGAACCGCCGGTTCCTTTTCGTACTTCTGGATAAGATAACCTCCGGTTTCATACTCTGAAGAGGATGAGGATCAAACGACCGCCGGTTTTATTGGTTTTTGAAAAAGCCGCAAAGAACCAGAAGTTCTCAGGAAAGAACCATGAAAGAACCAGCGGTTCTTTTTGTGGGTGGGTTATATATTTGATTTTTGGGGGAAAAAGAACCGCTCTGGTTCTATGTTTGATTTTTGGGAAAACATTTGAAACCTGTGGTTATAGATTTTGATTTTTTGGGGAAAAACATTCAAGAACCATGGCTATAGATCTGATTTTTTGGAGAAATATTTGTGAACCATGGTTAGGGTAAACCAGCCCATCTCCAAACAAAACCCATAACCAAATGCCCTATATGTGTTCACCAAGTGCCCTATTACTATACACTTGGCCATGACTTTTTGTGTTTAGACATTTGGCTTCATACATCTAGAAAATGAGCTTTTGTGTTTGTTTATGAGTTTGAGCACTAACTTGTGTTTTTTTATAATGTAATTAGCATGCTTTGGTGCACATAAATGGTCATAAAGTGTGTAAGCTCATTTGGGGTTGGGGGTTTGGCATTTGGTTATGAGAAGGCTACTACATGATTTTAGGGTTTAGGGTGTTCAATAACACATTGTTCAAAACATTTATACCTTGTTGTAGCAACCTTAACACAATAGTATCTTTGAACCCCTCAAGCAAGGGAAAATTAATGTTAACCCCTAACAGAATTTACACAGAAACAATAGCAATGGATGGAGAACATTTGAGTGAAGATGAATACATATCAAAAGACCAAAATGATCATGTTCAAGAAGATGGTTAGAACCAACAAGATGGAAAACAGTTTGCAGTTATTAAACTACTGAACATAGCAAGCATATATGGTGTATTTCAAACAAAACGTGGGGAATCTAGACATCCAAATGGACTTGAACAACACTACTATGTGGAAAGGCCTCATGTTCTTATTGAAGAAGAATGTCATATTGAAAAAGCTCCCCATGTAATCAACATAGTTCAACTAACACCTGAACTGCTACAAGATGCCCCCATCTCAGAAGATCTCACAAAAGAGGAGATGCACTTGCGTAACCTATTATACCTACCTCACCTATTGCAAGACACACAAAAGGGAAAAAACCTTTAGCAGATTACTCTCGGTCACATGTCGTGACATTTACAGACTATCCAAATGTCTTATAGAAAAAAACCATTGACAAAGCAATTACAGACAATATTAAAGAAGTTCGAGTTAAAAAAGGGAGGAAAAGCAAGCCAAGAAAATAGTGAATGCCCAAGGAGTAGCAACAAGAGTAGTTTAAAAGACAACTACCAAGATTATAAAGGCCAAATATGTTCATGTTTGGTCTACAACAATGGTAAGTCGAACAAAAGATTGGTTCCATTGGCAAATCCAAGCAAGCTACCATGCACACCCATTGGGATACAAAGGTGTCAACTTGGGATTCAGAATAGAAGCACAACGGATAACTAGGCAGTTAATAATAGCAAGAAGGTGAGAAAGTGGACGTGTTTTAGCAACAGTCCACCCTCTTAACCTTTTGGTCCCCCTCCACCCTTACCATGTTCTACACCCTCTCTACCGTAACCTTCTCCCTTTCCCCCTAAACCCTAACCCCAACCCTCTCCCTCCCCCACGCAAACCCTCTCAACCATCTCCATCTTCCTCTATAACACCACCCTCTCAACCATGTCCACCCATTGTTGCAACATCACCCTCTCAATCCTATAAACCCTAACCAACCTCTCTTGCCTCTCAACCCTTTTAACCTCCTCCCACCTTTTCCACCCTCCTTACCTTTAATTATTAAAATAGAAAACAAGGGGGGTAGGGGGGAGAGCTCGAAAATCTCAGAGCTACAAATAATTAGGTAGTTGAATAAAACAATGGGCATGTTAACTAGTAACTAAAAACAACACAAGAAGACCACGACCATGGAGCTTTGGGAAAAACTAAGAAGAAAACAATAACTTTGGGAGCTTTGGAAAAATCTAGGAAGAAGAAGACCATGGCTTTGAGGGTACAACCATGAAAAAGAAGACAACTTTGGGAATTTTGGAAAAAACCATGAAAAAGAATACCATAATTTCAAGGTTTCATCTAGGAAGAAGAAGATCACAACTATGGAGTTTTGGAAAAAAACCAAGAATAAGAAGAGCACAACTTTGGGAACTTTGGGAGCTTTGGAAAAAATCATGAAAAAGAAGACAACAACTTTGGGAGCTTTGGAAAAATTCAAGAAGAAGAAGACCATGGCTTTGAAGGTGCGGCCAAGAAGAAGAAGATGGCTTTGGGAGCTTTAGAAAAAACCATGAAGAACAAGACCACAACTTTGAGGTTTCGACTAGGAAGAAGAAAACCATAACCATGGAGTTTTGGAAAAAAACTAAGAAGAAAAAAACCATAGCTTTGGGAGCTTTGGAAAAAACTATGAAAAAGAAGACCACAACTTTGAGATTTTGGCCAAGAAGAAGACCATGACTTTGGGAGCTTGGAAAAAACCATGGAAAAGAAGACTAAACCCATGGGAGTTTTGGAAAAGACTAGGATTGTAAGAAGAAAACCAAACCCATGTTTTTTTATGGTCATAGTTTCTTACCCAAAAGCTGTAAACATGAGGGGAGGAAGTCAAAGATTTGTGTAGACCTACAAAACATGAAAGGGTGGAGGTCAAAGCTCTTTAAAAGCCGTAAAAGACTAGGAAAAAGACGACGATGACTAAGTTTGGGGGGGTGTCAGATTTCCCAATGTACTTGTAAGCAACGAATTGAATAAGATCGTGAGGATCATGAAACCAACAAGAAGAAAAGCATGAAAATAATGTAGTGCTAAGAAATCAAAAGAGGAACATCATAAGGGTGAAGAGGCATGAA
>Ga0116229_10006747_pt1 | contig 18390 bp, 12 predicted proteins | sample S1TSphgellanicum_3_FD_87313 | JGI IMG/M metagenome (GOLD analysis project Ga0116229, IMG submission 87313) | Host-associated microbial communities from peat moss isolated from Minnesota, USA - S1T2_Fc - Sphagnum magellanicum MG | ecosystem: Host-associated > Plants > Peat moss > Unclassified... | reverse complement strand
TGGAGCATGGGCGTGCGACGACCTGAACGGCAGGCCGATCAGCGCGGGTGCACAGAGTCCGTTTGCCGAAGTCACTTTATCGCCGCTAGCGGACTCGACCACTCGTAGCGCTGCGGCGAGCGATCCCTACCGTGTGCGTTCTGGTTCGCTCATCTTGTCGCCGATTGGCCGCACGAGAGACGAGACCGGGCCCGGCAGCGTATCGCGGTGCCGGACCCCTTTCCAGTGAGGCGTGCATGCAGAGAGCCGGTTGGAGGACGCGGATCGTGGTGCTGGCGAGCACGGCGCTGATGGTGGGACTGGCCGCCTGTGGGAGCAGCGGCAACGGTACGACGGGCCCGGGCGGTTCGACGCCCACGGCCGCGCAGTCGGCGGCGCATTTCGACTCGCTGTACAAGTCGTATCTGGCGGGCGGGACGGCGGCGGATTCGGACAAGGCGGATCTCGTCGCGACCTTCGTGGAGATCACGCCGGCGTATGGTGGGACGCAGCAGAAATTCACGGTGTCGACGGCGGGCGGTTCGCAGACGTGGTACGGGTTCACGTTCGAGGCCGCCGAATCGGACGGCGACTCGGGCTACTACGCGGTCGCGTACGATGGACTGTCGCTCAACAACCTCATCGTCTTCGAACTCTACTACCCGACAGGCGAAGACCCGGAGATCTCGGCGGCGCTCGTCCGTCTCGGTCCCGACTCGGTGTACGAAGACTCGGTGGCGACCGGGGCAGCGAGCACCACGAGTCTCGGGGCCTCGTGCGGCCTGCAATCGGGTCTGGCCGCGGACTCGGTGCTGGCGGCGTACATCGGCAGCGGGACGACCTGTCAGGCCGGGACCTTCCTGGTCTCGGCCTCTGCCGGGTTCGCCGGGTCGCTGAATCTGGGCGCGCTCTCATCCTGGGTGATCAACAACGTCTCGTTCAACGGCGTGCGTTTTTACATCACTGGGTCCAAGGAGTCGCGGCCGACGATCGGTCCGCCGACGAAGCTCGCGGCGGCGCTCAACCGGCTCCACACCGCGAACCTGCTGCGGCGGGGCGGCCTGCGGTCGCGCTAGGCGCGGTCCGTCGGGAAGCGTCCGACCAAGTGGCGGGTCGGGCGAGGGCGTGAGCGCGGAGCGCGGAGCGCGGAGCGCGGTCGGAACGACGGGCGCCGCGTTTCGCGTTCGCGGCGGTCGCCGAGCCGGGTGTGACCCGCGGTCCGTCGACGCTGGCAGCGGCGATCGAGCGGCTCAGCTCGGGCGCTCCCTCGTTCCGCGTCGGGGCGCGACGGTGCGATATCGGGACGACGCGTACGCCGTGGGTCATTGCGTGCGACTCACGGCGTGCGCCAGGGGCGCCAGCACCAGCGGGAGTTGAGTCACGACGAGGTCGGCGGCACCTGTTGCTGCCGAGCGACGTCCTCATGAGGTGGAGCATGCAGTCGACCGGTCAGTTGACGCGAATCGCGGCGCTGGGGTGCACGGCGCTGATCGTGGGACTCGCCGCGTGTGGCGGCAGCGGGAGTGGGACCACGGGTCCGAGCGGCGGCAACCCGACGGCGGCGCAGTCGGCGGCGCACTTCGACTCGATCTACGCGGCCTATCTGGCGGCCGGGACGGCGGCGGATTCGGCCAGGGCCGCGATCGTGGCGATCTTCGTCGAGATCACGCCGGCGTACGGCGGGACGCAACAGAATTTCACGGTGACGACTGCCGGCGGCACCGCGACGTGGTACGGGTTCACGTACCAGATCGTGGAATCGAACGGCGACTCGGCCTACTTCACGGTCGCGTACGACGGACTGTCGCTCAACAACCTGATCGTGTTCGAGCAGGACGACCCGACGGGCGGACCGCGCGAGCTGTCGGCGGCGCTGGTCCGTCTCGCGTCGGACTCGGTGTATGACGACTCGGTGGCGACCGGCTCGGCGACCACGGCGAGCCTCGGCGCGTCGTGCGGGCAGCAGTCGGGCCTGGCGGCGGATTCGCTCCTTGCGGCGTACATCGGCAGCGGGACGACGTGCCGATCGGGCACGTTCCTGGTCTCGGCGTCCGCCGGGTTCTATGGCGCGGCGAACCTGGGCCCGCTCACATCGTGGGTGATCGACGACGTTCCGTTCAGCGGCGTGCGGTTCGACATCACGGGCGAGAAGGAGCAGCGCCCGGTGATCGGCCCGCCGACCAGGCTGGCGGCGACGCTCGAGCAGCTGCGCGCGGCGCACGTGCTACCACGAGGAAGCCGGTGGACGCACTGACAGCGGCGGCGGGCGCAGGCACCGGTCGGCGCGTCTGGTCGGGCAGGGCTGCGAACGCGGAGCGTGGTCGGGACGACGCGATGGATTGTTCGTGACGTGTCGCTTTCCGCTGCGGGTGCTGTCGCGGCGCGATGTCAGAGTGCCGCGCGACAGTGTGGCTGCCGGAACAGCACGCGGTCAGAAGCACTGCACTGCTGGTAGACGACGACCGATGTTTGCCACTCCTGCGTATCTCCGCAATTAACGCTCCCAACGCTGCGGGGCGTGCACGGTTTGTTTGGCTCGACGTCGCCGCTATGGATGTGTGATATCTAGGGGATATCTGATATTTGGGCGATCGGCTGCGAGAGGCGTTGCACTACAGCGGTGACGCGAGGAGGGTGCGGTCGATGATCAAGCTTCGGACGCTCGGCGAATGCGTAATAGAGGTTGAGGGCACTGCGGTTAGCCCACGCGCCCAGCAGCTGTTCGCGACGCTGCTGTTTCTCACCTTGAACGCCGGCACGCGCGTCAGCCGCCCGCGACTCGCTGCCGTACTCTGGCCGGATCTCGGCGATGTAGCCGCGCGGTCGGCACTGCGGCAGGTCGTTTACGGGCTACGCCGCTTGGGGGTAACACTTCTCTGCGATCCTTGCGGTATCGAGATTCCGGCCCGCGACGTCGACTTCGACGTGAAGCGGGAGCTCGCGCGATACGAGGGCGGAAGCATAGCCGCCGATGGGCCGATAGGAACCTTTCTCGCTGGGTACACACCTCGACTCTCGACTGACTTCGAAGCGTGGGTCGACAATCAGCGCTCGCGCTTTCACGCAGCTCTTCTGTCAGCGCTGCTCGGTGCGATCGCGGCCAATAAACTTCGCGGTCGGTGGCCAGCTGTAGATCTTCTCGCACGCCGGTGTCTTGCGCTCGATTCATTGAATGAGGAAGCCACGCTCGCCATCGCCGAAGCTGCGGCAATGGTTGGGAGCAAGGCCCGAGCACTTGACATACTGGATGCATATCTCGATGACTTGGGCGGCAGGCCCGCACAGGTACGCCTACCCGCCCAGATTCTGAGGCGGCGGATCACCGACCTTCTGCCGCGGACTGATATACTCGCCCGAACAACGTTCGTCGGTCGGGATGACGCTCTCGCACTCTGCAATGAAACTGTTCGCAGCGCCCGCTCTGGACACGGACGTGCGTGCCTCTTGCTTGGCGATTCGGGTTCTGGAAAAACACGCCTTTCCGAAGAACTGGGGCGGATGGCGACACTCGCCGGTGTCCACATCGTGCGCGCCGCCGGCCGCGCTGAAGACGCGCTAAGACCATTCGCTGGATTACCACGTCTTGTTCCCGCAGTGTTGGAACTCCCAGGAGCGCTTGGCTGTAGTGAGGCGTCGATGAGCACCCTCTTGCGCTTCACTGCCACTGAAGGGCGTCTGCCGTCCCCCGCGACTTCATTAGATGACGCACGCAACTTCGAGTGCGACTCGGTCGCACGCGCGCTCGCCGAACTGGTTTCCGCGGTATCGGAAGAAGCGCCCTTACTACTCATCATCGACGACACGCACTGGGTTGACCGAACGACGATTCAGGTCCTGTCGGACGTAATTACATGCCTCGACGCTACTCGCGCCTCAGTAGTAATGACAGCGCGGAAGGGGTTTTCAGCATTTGCTGAACTGGCCGTCCCCATCAAGAATCTTACGATCCAAGAGCTGGCGCCGCTCAATGACAGTGATGCAAGCAGCCTATTGCACGAGTTAATAGGAGTAGAACGCGGTGGATTGGATACCGCGACCGCGCAAAGGTATCTGTCACTCGCTGAGGGGAATCCACTCGCGCTCCGTGAGCTTGCGGTCTACTGGACCAACTTTGGCGACGCCCCCGGCGCACCAGATTCGATAAAGCGATCTGTGGCGTCGCGCATCGCGTGCCTGACCGAACCAGCGCGATATCTGCTACAGGCGAGCGCTCTTCTTGGCTCGCTTTCCACAATCGCGAGACTGGCAAGAATTCTTGAACTCTCACAAGTCGAAACGCTGCGCGTCATACAGGAGCTTGAAGGCAGTCGCCTGATAGGAGCACGAACATCGACGCTCGAGCCGCGTCACAGTGTCGTGGTCGAGGCAGTTGAAGTATCAGCAACGATTCACACGAAGCAGTACCTTCACTACCGTATCGCGCTCGCAATCCTGAGAGACGTAGGGCCTGGAGTGTCGGAAGACTTGGTTCTCGGCTGCGCGCGTCACTTCATCGAGGCAGCAGACTGGACTTCGGCGATCCGCGTTCTCGAGCAACAATCCACATCGCTGCTTGATAGCAACCGTTTGCGAGACGCTGTGGATTTGTGGACGCAGGCACTTAGTCTCTGTACCTCACCGGCGCAGGAACTCGAAATCAATGAGCGATTAATCCCAATATTCCACTCGCTCGGCGATATGGGCGCTGTAACCCGACTGGCGGCCGACGTAGTGGCGTTGCGCGACATCGACGCAGAGCGCAGAGTCGATAATGAGGGGGCCAGTGTGCACGTGCTCGAAGCCGGTGTGCAAACTGGCGTCGACTCCACATGCCTCTTCGCGACGGCATTTGAAATGCTCAGCGATGCAAAAAGGTCTCACGACGACCGCGTGCAGGCGGGCGTGAGTGCAATGGTAATTGCGGGTTCACTTTTTGACAGAGCACTGCTTGTCGAATCCCACCGCTCCCTGCAGCGACTGGATGCCCGGTCTGGACTGACAGCCGTCAATAGCGCGCTGATCGAATTGATTTACAACTGCGATGTCGGCGACCTCGACTTAGCAGTCGAGGCCGGCGCAAGGTTTGTCGAGCTAACCCGCGAGTCCGGTAATCTCGCAGACTTGGCGAAAGGTCTTCGATATTCCGCAAAGCCGTTGCGCTGGGTAGGTGAGTTCGACGCCGCGCGCGACGCGCTCGTGGAATCGTTCGAGATTGCACAGCGTTTAGAAAGCACCAGCATGGCTGTCATGTCAGCAGAACTAATCGCTAAGACCTACTTGGAACAAGGTGATCTTGAAGCCTGCAAGTCGTGGCTCGCACGGGGCTCCGCGCTGAGTGATATCACCTGCGAGCCACACCGTAGCCTGGCGTTGTCCTACGTCTCCGCAGTAGTCGAACTGCTAGACGGCAACATAATAGAAGCGAGCTCAGTCGCAGAGCGAGCAGATACCAGCATAGCTCACGGACGCAGCATCGACCGGTTCGCCTACTGCGTTATGGGTCTGCGTACTTTGGTTGACGCGTGTTGCGGAGGATCACGCACCACTGACCGGATCTCAGCGTTCTACCCGCTCTTCGTAGCGCGCCAGGGATTTGGCGATCAGGACTTTCATGCATACTCAGCTAAGGTCGCCTTGGCAGCCATTGGAAAACATTCCGACGCCAAGACCCTCGTCACGTCCTATCGAGAACGCCATCGGCGAGAGCGGTATCACCTGCCGTACTACCTGCAGAAGTAGCGACGAGCTCGACCTTCCAAGAATTTGAAATCTGGCGCGCGCGCCAGGAATGTTTGCCGCGCCACGATGCCTCCGCTTGTCAAACGATGTCAACCGACGCGCGGGCTGCGATCAAAAGGGCGAAAACGCAGTATACGTAGAAATTGGACGTGAGCGAGCGGTTACTCGCCTTCTACAAAGGAACGCTGAGATCCGGATACGGCAACAGCACGCGCCGGAGTGGCACCTGAGCCTCTGATGAGTCGAAACGGATGCGCGACAAAAAGCTCGTCCCAACGCTCCGATTTTAGCAGCACATCTGCGATCTTTGGGTCGAACTGCCTCCCGCGCAGTTTGAATATCTCTGAGCGGACGGCCTCCTGATCCAGAGCACGTCGGTAAGGCCGACTGGACGTCATCGCGTCAATCGTATCGGCGAACATGATGATACGCGATGGTAACGGAATACTATCACCGGAAAGGCCATCGGGGTAACCGCTTCCATCCCAGTTTTCATGATGATGACGAACGAGAGGAACAATATCTCCGAACGTACTCATACGAGCCAGAAGTGTCGCGCCATCAACTGAATGCTGCTGCATCAAGAGCCGCTCGTCGTTAGTGAGCGGGCCGTCCTTGTTCAGAACAAAAGTGTACTTCTCGCCAATCTTCCCAATGTCATGCAGCAAGGCGGCGCGGCTCACGCGATCGACATCGCGATCCTGTAACTGCAGGATCTGCTTAGCGATAAATGTCGCCATGTGCTGCACTCGTTTGGAGTGCCCAGAGGTGTAACGACTCTGCGCCTCCATCGAGCTGATCATAAGATCGATGAGCTCCTCGTTCATTCGCATTAGCTGCGCGTTTCGTACCTGTCCCCAGCGGACGAGAAGCATAGCGCCAATTAATGCGAGGCCCGCCATGGGCCCCTGCGTCACAAATAGCCATGCGAACATGAAGACGAGCGGGCCCTGAAATGCCGTTCCGATGGCGCCAGCGACGAGGTCTCGCTTCCATACTTGAGATAAACGCTTTCCTGCGCTAATCGCGATAACTCCCGCGAAGGCCACGCTGTTCGTGATTGAGATTGCGAGATCAGCCGCAATGCCTGGACGCCACGCCATCGCAGTCAAACTCGCGAAGGACGGGGCCTGGACAGAGGGGAACGGCACGCCGCCAAAACCTCTGTAGGCCAGACAAGATAGAGCCAACGCAAGCGCAGCTTGGCAAATGTTGAATGTGACCTTCAACAATGCGTCAGACTTTATTCGCCTTAGAGTCAGAACCTTTGTCGCGGCGATCGCAAGCACGCCAGCCCAGCACGGCGCCAATAGAACCACAGCGAGGTATGGCATCGACGCAATGGTCGATAGCTGATAATCCGACACCTCAAACGTCAGCGCTTCCGCAAGAAGCGCGATGGCCGCGAGGATCGCGACGCTACCTAAGTCCCCACTGGAGACGGCCGGCTGCGCGCGATAGAGGGCCAACGTTGCCACGACGGCGCCTAAAGCCAAAAGGCCGACGTAACAAATCGTTCGTGTAGGTGTTCGCATACGCTCAGAGAAGTGAGTCGACCCCCCCATCCGACTAGTGCCAGTCGCTCCACCAAGGCCCTTCTGCGATTGCCTGCCCAATCTTGTGCGCCAAGTGCACAATCGACTCAAACATGTGAGCGTCACCTCCCCTATTCCTGATTAGAGTCGGCGAGGGAAATTTCCCTACGCCGCTTGCTCTCGGGTTGGCTCCGCTCCGCTCAAGCAAACTGCCTTGTCGGGGTCCTCATCCGTCCGCTCTCTTCGCTCGGCCAGACAAGGGGGTCGACATCTATTGTGGTCTAGCTAATCGCCAGTCAGTGATGCTCCTGCCGTGGAAGCTCTGCTATGCGTGGTTGCGTCATTCAGGGGAAACGCAACGGGCTCTGAAGCAACGGGCTGAATTCGCTAAGCGGCTGGTACAAATGAGTTCGCTGGCAAGAACCGGCCAATGACTGCCACGCGTGTTCGAAGCCCTGCAGACCTTTCGAACCGCTAATATTCAGAATCGACAAGGCTTTGGCAAGCAGAGCTTGCCAGCCACTTCCGTCCTTGCTCGCATACACGATAGGCGCCGTCTATCTACTCGACGTGGACTATCAGACTTTCGTTCCGAGACACCGTCAGCGACGCGACGGCGGTTCGGTTTTCCCGAGACCGCGGCTTGATTGCTTCGTCCTACGGGGACCCCACTAGGATCGCGCCCTGAATATCCCGTCGCCCGCATTTGGATCAGCCCGAGTCGTCTTCATCTCGATGCTCGTGCTTGAGCTCGCAGCGTGCGAGAAGCTGACGCGTCGGGCTGAGGTTTCTGGAGGGGGCGGTACGCTCACAGTAACGCAACCAGTATCGCCAAACGTCCTCCTTCCTGCGTTCATCAGCACGAGGCAAGAGGAGATCATTGTCGACCAAATCTTTGATCGCCTGGCCGACTTGCCATCGACCGGTGGGACTTCCGGCGATGCGGGATTCACCCCGCGCCTAGCTACGTCCTGGGAATGGGCGAGTGATTCGCTATCGATCGCGTTCCATTTGAACCCCACAGCACGTTGGCACGACGGCATCGGCGTGCGGGCCGCCGACGTGCGCTACACATTCAAATTGTATCGAGAGAGCGAGAACAGCGCCGCAGTCCAGAGAATCGATTCGGTTACGGTTCGCGATTCGTTGACGCCCGTTTTCTGGTTTCCGCATCGATACCCGGAGCAATTCTATGATGCCACATATGAGATGCGTATCTGCCCCGCGCACCTTCTCGCGAGTACCCCCATCGACCGCTTGCGGGCGAGCCAGTTCGCGAGAGCGCCCGTTGGAAGCGGCCGATTTCGGTTCAGTAGCTGGATCGCGGGCAACTCTATAGAGCTAGTAACAGATACGTCAAATTTTCGTGGCCGTGCGACGCCCGACCGTCTGGTGTTCTTGTTCGCGTCGGACCCCAAGAACTCTCTTCTCTCGATCATTTCAGGAGAGGCTGACGTCTACGACGCTATACGCGCTGACAACCTGGTGGAGATAGCCAAGCAGCCCAAATTATCGACGCGCAGCTACGCGAACCCGTCTTACGCCTTCCTTCAATTCAACACTAAGGACGGAGCGACTTCACACCCCCACCCAATTTTCGGAGACGTGCGGGTTCGAATGGCGCTTCAGATGGCGATCGACCGACCGCGGCTGGCGCAAGCAATCTTTGACTCACTCGCCGTGGTCCCGCGCGGGCCGTTTTCGACTACGAGCAGTTACGGTGACAGCACGCTGCCACAAGTAACATTCGATCGGGATCACGCCGATCAGCTGCTTGACTCACTGGGGTGGCGGCGTGGAGCGGATGGCGTGCGTGCAAGACACGGTCAACGCCTCGCGTTCTCGATCGCGATCCCAGCCTCTAGTCAATCCAGGGCCCGCTACGGTGTTCTGCTGCAAGCGGCGTTCGAAGCAGTGGGAGCCGAGGTAAAGATCGACACGCGCGACATGCGCGCATTCGGCGCGCAATTGCAAAGCCATCGGTTCGATGCCGCAATCCAAGTGATTCACGTCGACCCCAGCCCAACGTCACTTAGGTACGGCTGGACGACTCGTGCGGCGACAGAAGGCTTCAACTACGGTCGATTCACCGATCCGCGATTCGACAGCGCTCTCGACTCCGCGCTCGAGACACCCACGCCTACGCTGTTTCGCCGCGCGTATCTATTGCTTAATGACGCGGTTCCCGCGATCTGGTTGTATGAAGAGCGCCCGATAATCGCGTATAACCGCCGCTGGAGCCCGGCGCCGTTCGGGCCTACCGGGTGGTGGATCAGACTGGCGGACTGGTCGCTGGCGGCAGCTCTTCCTCCACTGAGCTCAGGTGCCACCGCGCACTGAAGCGGGTCGCACTTGCGACGTTAGTAAGTGACGAATGGGTGAGGACGGCACGGAACGAAGAGCGCGCGATGCGGGGTGCCGCAGATGGATCTTGGATCGCCACCGTAGTGGCAATTGGCCCACTACCGCCCGTACGCGATCCACCGATTCGTTGCGTCCAGCGCCGCCAGCACGCTCGCCGTCTCGGCGCTCTCCTTGATCTCGCAGCTGCCCGTCAGGAGCGCGGTGTCGCGGTTGATCCTGGCCGTCACCGCCACGAAGACAAACGAGCGGTCGAAGGCCTCGATCAGCTTCACGCCGTCCAGTGCCAACGTCCGCTCGCGCTCCCCACGCTCCGCCTGCCCGATCGCCTTGATCGCCGCGCGCGCAGCCAGATCGACCCGCGCCCGCTCGCTCTCCTGACCCTCGGCCTCACCGATAAATGACTCCTCGCCCTTCCTGAGGGTCACCCGACAGAGCACGCCGCGCGAGCGGCTCCGCCGCACCTCGACGTCCTCGAAATACAAACGTCTCCGCGAAAGGTCCTCGGCCACCGCCTGTAACAGTTCGGGATCGACCGCCACGGGCTCGCTCTCCCGCGGTCGCTGCGCCTCGCTCGTCGTCGCCACCGAGATCTTCCGATGATCGACCCGCATCCCGAGATGCGCGATCAATGCACTCTCGATGTTCCGCACCGTCTGCTTCGGCGTGAACTCCGCCGTCGTCAGCACATGGATCTCGTCGACCGCACCCAGGTCCGACGCGATGATCTTCGCCGACAGAATCCCCGGCAACGTCGCCAGCAACTCCTCCGCCCGACGGATCGGCAGGACACTGCCGGCAATCGATGGCGACGGCATCAGTGGGGAGGACGAGCTCGCTGGAATTGCCACAGTCGCGTTGTCCTCACCTGAGTCGTTCGTGGCAAGAACCCGCCACGTGCTGGCACGTCGACGAACTTGCCCACGCCTGACGCTGCTAACTACGGGCGTCGAATATTGACCCGAACTGCCCTTTAATCAAGAACAGATGAGGATGTTTCCGGGATCTCGTACTCTCGCAATTTGCGATACAGCGTCCGTTCCCCGATCCCCAGCATCTCTGCGGCCTTTCTTCGGTTACCCCGCGTCTCCTTGAGCGCCGCCTCGATCGCCGCCCGCTCGATCTCGGCCATCGTCATCCCCGGCGCGATCGTCACCAGATTGGGCGGCGGGGGCCCACCAGGCGCCTCGATCCCGGCGTGCAGCGGCACCGGCAACGCCCCGGGCAACGCCGCAGCAGCCAAGCCCGCTGGCACCGCCGTGCCCCCGGCATCCCCCGACACAGCGCCTGCCACCGCCCCCACCCCCACCCCTGCCCCTCCGCCCCAGCTCGGCACGATCACCCGCTCGTCGTCCAGCCGCCGCCTCAGCTCCTCGACCTGCAGCTTGAGCTCGACCAGCGACCGGATCACAAACTCGACTTCGCGGCCCTCGACACCATCCCGACCCCGCAGAATCGCGCCCATCGGCACCGGCAGGAGCCGCCCGGTCCCATAGACGCCGCCCTCGCGGATCGACGCGGGGATATCCTCCGGCCCGATCTCGTGCCCGGGCGACAGCACGACCATGCTCTCCACGAGGTTCCGCAGCTCGCGCACATTCCCCGGCCACTGGTAGTCGACCAGCAGCTGCAGCGCCTCGCCCGAGATCCCGTGAAACGGCCGATCGTGCTGCGCCGAGAACTCCTGGATGAACCGGCGCACCAGAATCGGAATGTCCTCCCGCCGGTCCCGGAGCGGCGGCAGATAGATCGACAGCACGTTCAGCCGATAGTAGAGATCCGACCGGAACGTCCCTTCCTCCACCGACTGCCGAAGCGGACGGTTGGTCGCCGCGATCACCCGCTCGTCGACCCGGATCGGCGTCGTCCCGCCGACCCGCGTCACTTCCCGCTCCTCGAGCACGCGCAGCAGCTTGACCTGCGTGCCGGGCGGGATCTCGCCGATCTCATCAAGGAAGAGCGTCCCGCCCCCCGCCAGCTCGAATCGCCCGATCCGCCGCTCCGTCGCCCCGGTAAACGCCCCCTTCTCGTGTCCGAAGAGCTCGCTCTCGACCAGCGTGTCGGGGAGCGCGCCGACGTTGACCGCGATGAACGGCTTCGCCCGCCTGGGCCCGAGCACGTGCATCGCGCGCGCGACCAGCTCCTTCCCCGTCCCGCTCTCCCCCTCGATCAGCACCGTGCTCGAGACCGGCGCCATCTGCTCGACCTTGACCAGCACCTCGCGGATCGCCCCCGACTCGCCATACAGCCCCGTCAGTCGCGCCAGCGCCTGCCGGTCCGCCAGCCGCCTGATCCCCGCGGCGACATCCTCGGGGACGATCGGCTTCACGTAGACCTCGGTGTACCCCAACGCACGGAGCCGCACGACCATCGCCTCGTCGCCGATATCCGAGAGCCCGACGACCGGGATCCCATCCCAGAGCGCTTCCCGCACGAGCGCGATGTTCTGCGCGTCGAGCAGCGTCCCCGTCACCACGAGCACGTCGGGCTTGAACCGGCGCACGGCGCCCCGCACATCGTCGATCGGCGAGACGACATCCGTCTCCACCCCGCCCTGCTCGAGCACGGCATTGATTCGCACGCCGGGCTCGACGTCGATCAGGAGGATCAGGACCTTCACGCGCCACCTCGGCGCCGGGTCCCGATCGCGTCCCTGCCATCTACACGCGGCACTCGGGCGACCGGTCTACGTCGACCCCAGACTGTCATTACGGCAATCCGCATGGTGCGGAAATTAACCGTGGCTGTCCCGTCGGCAGGGGAGCAAATATTGCCGAGGCCGGCTGCGGGTTGCCGCACCCCTGGATGCGACAGCGGCGCCCGGCAGGAGAGCCGGACGCCGCTGAGGGTAATGTCGCTTGTGGATGAAGCGCCGATCGATCCCGCCGTCCGATCAGGGCGGTGGGGCAAGCTCGGCGAAGAGCGATGCGGGGTTGAACGTGATCGGATCGACTTCATAGAACTTGTTGACCACGAACCGGCCGGTCGTCGGGAAGAACGGCAGCGGGTTGACGGCGGCACACTGGTCATACGCGTACTGCTTCGCGTACCCACAGCCCCAGTTCGAGTTGTAGCCGGCACTCGGAATTCCGGTGACCGAGCTGCCACAGCCGTTGACCGTGACGCGTCCGTTCTGAATGATGCTCCCGTAGACCCAGACGCAGCCGCGGATGTAGTAGCTCCCGTTGCAGCCCGCCGGTCCGCCGCTCGTGCCGCCGCCCATCCCATAGTCCGCCGTCGCGGCGACGTTGTAGATCGAGTCGTAACTCAGCTGCTCGACCCCCCACGACTTGAGCGCCATCACCGTCGCCTGGACATAGAGATCGTTGCTGATCGGACCGCCCAGCACCTGACGCAGCGACGCGTAGTTGTCGTTGTCGAGGTGCTGCTCCATGTTGATCCCGTTGTCCGCGGGCAGAATGTACGAGCCGACGACGAGCCCCATCCCGTGCAGGCAGCTCGTGTCCGCTTCCGACGTCGTGAGCCGCAGGTTGTCGATCAGCGACGCGCTGCCGTCGGTGTACACGCTGACGTGGCCGTTGACGTTGCCGCTGATCGCCATCGTCCCGTAGACCGCGATCACACCCTGGAAGTTGGGGTTGTAGACCGTGTCGATCGGGGTGAGGTACGCCTTCACGTAGGCATGCGATGCCGCCCAGGCCGTCGGATACGACGGCGCCGCGCCGCTGTACGGCGCCCAGCTCCCGAGCGTCCCGGTCGGCGTGAACGTGGTGTCGGTGCCGCCGCGCTGCCACTGGGCCACCGGCCACGAGCCGCCACTGCCGGTCTGCGTGGCGCCCATCCGCTCGACCGGCGAGAGGTGCGGATCGCCGCCGGCGACGCACATCGGGTTCGGAATCGTGGCCGCCGTGTAGCCCGCAGCCGCCGCGGCGGCGGTCAGATTCGTCGAGTCGTTGCCCCACTTGAAGATGTAGGTCAGCCGATTGATGCCGTTCGCCGACCGCCAGCCCGTCGTCGCATTGGTATTCGCCGCCGGGAAGACCGTCGACTTTTCATGGTCGGTCGCGTCGAGGAGCGGCTGGAACCAGCTGAACGAGTGCGCGTACGCGGGGAAGAACTCCCACTCGTACGGGCCGGTCCCGTTGATCTTGACGTAGTGCCAGTCGCCGCAGTTGAGGAAGCTCGCGCGGTGCAGGTTCCCGGCGCGCAGGTACACCGACTGCGCCGAGTCGACCGATGCGGCCGAGCCGTAGTTGCCGCCCGCGGCGTTGGTCCACCACGGGTTGGTCTTGCCAACGGCGTAGTAGCGCACGAACCCGGAGCCCGGTACCGTGGAGTCGGGATCGGTCGGGTTCATGCGATACGCGACGAATTCGAGCCGCTGCTTGACCTTCGACGTGGAATCGGTGTTCGCATTCGACGTGTAGCCGGTGCCGAAGACCGCGTTGCCCTGCTGCGCGCGGGTGAAGAGCGTCGCCAGCGCCGACGTGCTTGGGAGGTTGATCGCCGGGAGCCCCTGGCGCGCGGGCGGCTTGTACAGCGTGTCGATCGACGGGTTGCCGTTGGTGAACGAGAGGTGCGTCTCGACCGAGTCCATGAACTCGGCCTTCTGCCCGCTGCACGACTGGATGTTGTCGTCGGAGAAGATCGGGCCGGTCAGGCGGTCGCCCGAGCCGAAGCAGATGCCGTTCTCCTGCTCGGAGAAGTAGGCGAACTTGGCGAACGTCTCCTCGTTGAGCTCCTCGCGCCGGACGTACGAGCGGTGGTGCGCCGTGTCGTTGACCTGCACGAGGACCGTCACGAAACGCCCGAGCTGGGCGGACGCCGAGCCGGTCTGCCCGGCCCACATGCTGTAGGTCACGCCGCGGATCTGCGACGAGTCGGCCGTCTGCAGCGTGGCGTTGTTCTCCATCTGGATGTAGCCGGTCGTCGGCAGCAGGTACGGGCTGTTCGACAGGTCGCTGACGCCCAGGGCGAGCGCCGCGTCGGCGTCGTAGCGCAGATCGGCGTTGGCCTCGTGGAACTTCTCGATGTTCGTCGCGCCGGAGCTCAGCATGACGGCCGAGCCGGCGAGGGCCGCCAGCGCGAACGTCAGCAGCATCACCAGGATCACCGCGTTCCCGCGGCGATTGCCGGATCGGGCCGCGGACGGTCGATTGGCGGTCATGGGTCGATGCCTCATCAGTTGGGGAAGATCGGGGTCGTCGTCTGTGCCACGGTCGAGAAGGTCGGCGTGCAGTTCTCGGCGACGACGCCGTAGATGTAGTACCGCGGGTGCGTCAGCACGGGCGGGTAGTCGCGGACCGTGTCCGAGGCCTGGCCGATCGCCTCGACCTCGAACTGCGACTGCCCCCACGACGACGCCGTGTCGAGCTTGCGATAGACCTGATATGCGCGGACGTTCTTGTAGCCGCTCAGCTCATCGGTCGACGCGTTCCAGATGATCCAGACGCTGTCGGCGGTCACCTGCGTCACGTTCGTGCCGACGTACTGCGTGATCCCCGTCGGCGGCGCCGGCGGGCCCGGGCAGGCCGAGTAGTTCGGCAGTCCGGCGTTCTCGATCGGGATCTGCTGGTTGATCGACCGGTAGGTGATCTTGCCGGTGATCGGGTTCTTGTACATGCCGGTCAGCGAGACGCGCACCTCGAGCACGCGGGTCAGCATCGTGTCGTTGGTCGCACCGGTCGTGTAGACCAGCGGGAAGGGATAGGTCGCGGCCGGCGTCTGCGACTTGTAGGTCGTCAGCGCGTTCACGCTGTCGGTCCGCGCGACGAAGTACTGAAACGTCGGCGGAGCCCCGGCGGGGTAGACGAGGCCGCGGGCGACGATCTGTGGCGCGGCATTGTTCACCCGCCGCCAGAGCGCATAGGTGCCCGCAGCCGCCGTCGACGCCGTGTCGGTCGCCATCCAGAAGCTGATCGTCTCGGCGTCGCTCAGGATCGTCCCCGTCTTGTAGTACGTCGTCAGCGGATAGCTGGTCGTCGAGCGCGGCAGCGTGACCGCCTTCGACGACGGCAGCGCGAGCGCCAGTGAGTCGGGGACGTTGGGATCGTAGTAGGCGCCGGTCGTCGAGGCCGAGGTGTCGCTGGTGACGATGTTGGCGTTGAACGTCACGGCCGAGTCGCTCATCTGCACGAGCAGCGGCTGGCCGCTGACGCGTCCCTGGCCCGCGAGCCGCAGGTCATGACTGATGAAGTCGAGGCCGAATTGCGCCGACTGCATCGCGTCCTGGGCGCCGGACGTCGCCGCCACGGAGCGGAGCGACTTGAGGTAGAACGGCACGGCCGACGCGCCGATGATCGCCAGCAGCGTGATGCCGATGATCATCTCGGCGAGCGTGAAGCCCGCGCGCCGCAGCGCGGGTCGGACGTCGGGTCGCATCTCGGGTCGCATCTCGGGTCGCGCCTCGGGTCGCATCTCGGGTCGCATCTGGTCGACTCGCATCAGAAGGGCCCGAAGGCGATCGTCTTCGACACCGTGCCCGCGCTGTCCGGCGGCGTGACCTTGACGGTCACCAGCATCACATCGAGCGAGTCTCCGACGCCGCCGCCGACGTGATTCACGATCGTGGTGCGCGTGTACGTCGCGGAATCCAGCGAGATCGACTGCGTCCCCGCGTACGTCGCCGGCACGCTCGTGTAGAGCGAGGCGTGCCTGACCGAGTCAATCCGGTCGGTCGCCAGGTCGAGGGCGTGCGCGCGCAGCTCGGCGAGCTTGGTCGCGTGCGAGTACTTGCCCATGAAGTTGCCCATCGCCATGAGCGAGCCGGCAAGGATGACGAGGGCGACCATCACCTCGATCAGCGTCATCCCGGCGCGCAGGGTGTGGCGCGATGCGCGGCGCACCGTCTGGTGCACGCGATCGCCGATGGCGGGAGCGGCCACGCGGCCGCTCAGAATCCGGCGGGTTCCCATTGGATCGTCCCGGTTGACGTCATGCGCTCCGGCGTCGCCCTGGCGGTCGACTGCGCCAGGTCGACCCCGCGCCAGTCGGTCGACTTGCCGCGCTTCGAGGTGATGTAGAACTGGGCGTTGCTGCTCGCGGCACCGTCCCCATGGAAGACGATCCCGGTGTACGTCGTCGAGTTGGCCGGATTGCAGGTGAACGTCACCGTCGTCGCCGTCACCATGCCGGTCGCCACGGGCGCGCCGGACCAGGTCGACGGCGGCATGCCGAACTGCACGCCATCCTGCAGCGCGTAGTTCGTCCAGTGCTCACCCGTCGTGTACGCGAGATTGTTGTCCGCGTCCTCGAGGACACAGATCTTGTGCTTGCCGACGAGATCGATCCCGACGAGGACGTTGTGCTGGCCGGCGACGGCGAGCGACTGCCCCTTCTGCAGCGCCATGCGCATCGTGCGCATCCCGCCGTCGAGGTTGAACTGGGTGTAGTCGATCTGCGGCAGCGTCAGTGCGCTGATGATCGCGATCATCGTCACGACGATCATCATCTCGATCATCGTGAACCCTGCCCGCAACCCCACCCGCGTTCCCGTTCGCATCCGTGTCGTCGTTCGATCCATGGCCCAGGTCCCGGAAAGAGGATCCGCCCGTTGGAGCAGACCGGTGTGTACGGCATGGAAGGTATGAAACCCGCGAGAAGCCACCGTCACATGGCGGGACCTCCACGTCACACAAAACGACGCGGGGCCGTGCGCGTAACGCACGGCCCCGAGCGGGGTTGGCTTAAGCGCCCCGAGGGGCGGTCCATCACGATTCCGGTGTGAGTGGCGTCACAGGGCGGCGGTGTCGCCGGCGGCCCGGATCCCGCCTGCCGCGCTCCCGGCTAGCGCGAACCGGGCTGCGGAATCACCGGCTGCTCGCTGTGCGGGGCACGCTGGATCTCGCGCTCGGTGACGTGGTGGACGTCCCCGAGGCGCGGCGGGCCGCCGCCGACGAGGGCGGAGCGCACCACCTTGAGCAGCATCACGGGGCGCGAAACGTCGGTCTTGAAGAACGTCGCGTCGTGGACGTCGACGAGGACGAGCGCGATCCTCGGGTCCTCGGGCCCGCCATCGAACCCGGGGCCCTCGTTGCCAAACCAGGCCTTCCAGTCGGGCTGATAGACGCGGCGGATCGCCTCGCGATCGCGCGAGATCCGCGCCCTGCCGCTGACCGAGACCCACTCCTTCGTCTTGTCGCGGAAGTAGCCGAGGTTGACGTGGGGGTCGAACTCCAGCTCGAGCAGCTTCTCGCTCGTCACATCGGTGACGAACCAGAGGTCGCTCCCGCCCGCCAGCGCCGCCTGCTCCCTGGGTTGCGTCTGCATCGGGCGCGTCACGAGGTCGCCGCTCACGCGCCGCGTGGTGAACATCGCGGTGCCAATCCCCTCGATCATGTCGAAGAGGGCCGTCAGATCCGTATCGCTCATGGCGTGACGAGAATGCACAGGCCGTGCCGCGCCGGGGGCCGGCAGCGGTGATCGGCGCGTGCTCGCAAAACGCGCACTTTTGCGAGCACCAAATCCATAGGTCTGGTCGAAGGGGTACTGACAGCCCCGGCCCCGGCTCGTCGATCCGCCAGGACCATCGACCAGCGGGGGGGTGCCGGCACCGCTGATCGGCGCGCGCTCGCAAAAGGCGCACTTTTGCGAGCACCAAATCCATAGGTCCCGTCGAGGGGATACCCCCGCACCCCGGCGTTACCCGGCGCCGCGACTCAGCCGAGCGCGGCGACCGCCTCCGCGACTTCGGCGGCGTGACCGGCCGGCTTCACCTTCTCGAAGACCTTCGCGATCCGCCCCTTCGCGTCGATCACGAACGTCGTCCGCTCGTTCCCCCAGTACTTCTTCCCATACATGCTCTTCTCCTTCCACACCCCGTACGACTCGGCGACCG
>Ga0116229_10006746_pt1 | contig 18390 bp, 12 predicted proteins | sample S1TSphgellanicum_3_FD_87313 | JGI IMG/M metagenome (GOLD analysis project Ga0116229, IMG submission 87313) | Host-associated microbial communities from peat moss isolated from Minnesota, USA - S1T2_Fc - Sphagnum magellanicum MG | ecosystem: Host-associated > Plants > Peat moss > Unclassified... | reverse complement strand
GCGCACGCGGTGCCCGCGTGCTGAGCGCGCCAGCTGAGGAAACGACTGACCGAGTGCGCGACGCGGTGACGGCATGACGGTCGACGAGATCCGCACGCTCGTCACCTACGAGCGCCGCGCCGATGCCGACGTCCTCGCGTCGCTCCGCGCCCTCGGCGCGGTCGCGCCGCCCCGCGCCGTCGCCGTCCTCGCCCACGTCGTCGGCTCCCAGCGACTCTGGCTCGCCCGCATCGAGGGCGAACCGTCCCCGCTCGCCATCTGGCCGGCGCTCGATCTCGACGGCGTCGCGCGCGAGCTCGCCGGACTCGCGCTCCCGTGGGACCACCTGCTCGGTCGGCTCGACGAGGGCGAGTTTGCGCGAGCGGTGGCGTACACGACGTCGCGCGGCGAGCGGTTCACCAATCGCGTCGACGACATCCTGCGGCACGTCTTTCTGCACTCGTCCTATCATCGCGGGCAGATCGCGTCGACCGTGCGGGAGGCCGGCGGTCAGCCGGCCGGGACCGACTACATCGCCTTCATCCGCGGCGCACCGATCGCGAGCTGACGGGGTCCGTCCCCGGCACGCGACCGGCACGGCGCGCGAGGCGGTGGCGCAGTCGCGGAGCCGGTCTGCTGCTGGAGCGAGTCGGCCGACGGAACGGGTCAGCCCCGTGACGCGAGGTAGCGGCTGACCGACGACGCGGCGTCGCGGCCCTCGCGGATCGCCCAGACGATCAGCGACGCGCCGCGGCGGACGTCGCCGGCGGCGAAGACACCGGGCACGGGCGTCACGCCATCGGGCGATGCCGAGGCGACGCTTCGCGGGGTGAGCGGGACGTCGAGTGCGACGCAGGCGTCCGACTCGGCACCGGTGAACCCCATCGCCAGCAGGACGAGGTCGCACGGCATCGTGAACTCGCTGCCGGCGACCGGCGCGCTCTCGCGGCCGTTCCAGGCGAGCCGCACACCGTGCAGGTGCGTGACCCGCCCGTCCGTCCCCGTGAACCCCGTCGTCGCCACGCTCCACTCGCGGCGGCCGCCTTCCTCGTGTGCGTGCGACGTCCGCAGCTGCATCGGCCAGAGCGGCCACGGGGTGTGCGGCGCGCGCGCGCCGGGGGGCTCGGGGAGGAGCTCGAACTGCGCGACGCTGCGTGCGCCCTGGCGGTGACTCGTGCCGAGGCAGTCCGACCCGGTGTCGCCGCCACCGATGATCACGACATCCTTGCCGTGCGCGCTGATCGGCGTCGGCGCACCGTCCGCCGTGACGCGGTTCTGCGCGGCGAGGAACGTCATCGCCGGATAGATGCCGTCGAGCGTGCGGCCGGGGACCGCGAGCTCGCGCGCCACCGGCGCGCCCGTCGCGAGGATGACCGCGTCGAATGACTCGCGCAGCGCGCGCCCGGCGATGTCCGTGCCGACCGCGACGCCGGTTCGGAAGACGACCCCCTCGGCCGCCATCTGATCGACGCGCCGGTCGAGCACCGACTTCTCCATCTTGAAGTCGGGGATCCCGTAGCGGAGGAGCCCGCCGACGCGGTCGTCGCGCTCGAAGACGGTGACCGCGTGTCCCATGCGGCGGAGCTGCTGCGCGGCGGCGAGGCCCGCGGGGCCGGAACCGACGACGGCGATCCGCGCGCCGGTCTCGCGCGCCGGCGGCCTGGGCATGATCCACCCCTCCGCGAACCCGCGATCGACGATCGCCTGCTCGATCGCGCGGATCGAGACCGGGCGATCGATGATCCCCAGCACGCACGCGGTCTCGCAGGGGGCCGGACAGAGCCGACCCGTAAACTCGGGGAAGTTGTTGGTCGCGTGCAGCGCGTCGAGTGCCTCGCGCCACCGGCCGCGGAAGACGAGATCGTTCCAGTCGGGGATGACGTTCTGCACCGGGCAGCCGGTGTCGCCCTGGCAGAACGGCACGCCGCAGTCCATGCAGCGGGCGCCCTGCTCCTCGAGCGCTGTCTCGGCCATCGGCCGCGTGAACTCCCGCCAGTCGGCCAACCGCTCGGCGACCGGCCGCTTCGCGGGGTCGGCGCGCGCCAGCTTGAGGAACCCGGTGACGTCACCCACGCGCGGCCTCCGTCTGCCCGGACCGCCTGAGCAGCACCTGCTTGTACTCGCGCGGGATCACCTTCACGAACCGCGGCAGCGCCGTCGTCCAGCGACGCAGCAGCTGCCGCGCCCGCCCGCTCCCCGTGAGATCCGCGTGCATCTGCACGAGCGCCGTGATCCGCGTCCGGTCGTCGCCGTCATCGAGTCGCTCGAGCGAGACGAGCGCCTGGTTGCAGCGGTCGGCGAACGTGTTGTCGTCGTCGTAGACGACGGCGATCCCGCCGCTCATCCCGGCGGCGAAGTTGCGCCCCGTGCGGCCGAGCACGACGACCGTGCCGCCGGTCATGTACTCGCAGCCATGATCCCCGACGCCCTCGACGACGGCGGACGCGCCGCTGTTGCGCACGGCGAACCGCTCGCCGGCGACCCCGTGGATGTATGCCTCGCCCGCGGTCGCGCCGTAGAGCGCCGTGTTGCCGATCAGGATCGTGTCCTCGGGGATGAAGCGCACGCCGCGCGGCGGCTTGACGATCAGCCGGCCACCGGAGAGGCCCTTGCCGACGTAGTCGTTGGCCTCGCCGCGGAGCGTCAGCGTCAGCCCGCGCGCGGCGAACGCGCCGAAGCTCTGCCCCACCGAGCCCGCGAGCTCGACGCGGATCGTGTCGTCGGGGAGCCCGTCGTGCCCGTGGCGGCGGGCGATCTCGCCGGAGAGCATCGCGCCGAGCGCGCGGTTCGCCGTGCCGACGGGGAACGAGCAGCGGACCGCCTCGCCGTGCTCGAGCGCCGGGCGCGCGCGCTCGAGCAGGACATGGTCGAGCACCGTCGCGTCGTGCAGCCCGTGCTCCTGGCCGACGACGCAGTAGCGCGGCCCGTCGACCGCCGGCCGATGCAGGAGCGGCGCGAGGTCGAGGGTGTTCGCCTTGGGGTGGCTCGAGTCCGTGCGCTGGTGCACGAGGTCGGTCCGGCCGATCAGCTCATCGAACGTCCGCACGCCAAGCGCGGCCATGATCCGGCGGGCATCCTCGGCGACGAGGAAGAAGTAGTTGATGATCTGCTCGGGCGTCCCCGTGAACTTCGCCCGCAGCACCGGATCCTGCGTCGCGATCCCGACCGGACAGGTGTTGAGATGACACTTCCGCATCATCACGCAGCCGACGGCGATCAGCGGTGCCGTCGAGAACCCGAACTCCTCGGCGCCGAGGAGCGCCGCGATCACGACGTCGCGCCCGGTCTTGAGCTGCCCGTCGGTCTCGAGGCGCACGCGCGTGCGCAGCCCGTTCAGCACGAGCGTCTGGTGCGCTTCGGCGAGCCCCATCTCCCACGGCACGCCGGCGTACTTGATCGACGAGAGCGGCGACGCGCCCGTGCCGCCCGACTCGCCGGCGATCACGATCCGGTCCGCGTGCGCCTTCGCCACGCCGGCCGCGACGGTGCCGACGCCCGCCTCGGCGACGAGCTTGACCGAGATCGCCGCGGCGGGGTTCACGTTCTTCAGATCGAAGATCAACTGCTTCAGATCCTCGATCGAATAGATGTCGTGGTGCGGCGGCGGCGAGATCAGCGAGACGCCGGGCGTGGCGAACCGCGTCGCGGCGATCGTCTCGTCGACCTTGTGCCCCGGGAGCTGACCGCCCTCGCCGGGCTTGGCACCCTGCGCGATCTTGATCTGCAGCTCGCGCGCGTTGACCAGGTACTCGGTCGTCACACCGAACCGGCCCGACGCGACCTGCTTGATCGCGCTCATCCGCTCCGTGCCGAAGCGGGCGCGATCCTCGCCCCCCTCGCCGGTGTTGCTGCGGCCGCCGATCCGGTTCATCGCCGCGGCCAGCGTCTCGTGCGCCTCCTTCCCGAGCGAGCCGAACGACATCGCCCCGGTCGAGAACCGCCGCACGATCGCCGCGGCCGATTCGACCTCGTCGAGCGGAACGGGCGTCGTCGGCACGAACTCGAGCAGGCCGCGCAGCGTGTGCGCGGCCGAGTCGGCGTTCGCCGCGTCGGCGAACTCGTCGTACGTCGTCGCGTCCCCGTCGCGCGCGGCGCGCTGGAGCGCGGCGATCGTGCGCGGGTTCCACGCATGGTGCTCGCCAAGCGCGCGATAGGCATACTCGCCGTCGGTCACCGCGTCGCGGCGCGCGAGCGTCTCGGCGGCGATCACGTCGAGCCCGACCCCGCCCAGGCGCGCGGCGGTCCCGGTGAAGTAGCGGGCGATCACGTCGCGGGCGAGGCCGACCGACTCGAAGATCTGCGCGCCGCAGTAACTCTGGACGGTCGAGATCCCCATCTTCGAGAGGATCTTGAGCAGCCCCTTGGCGACGGCCTTGAGATAGTGCGCCCGCGCCGCGGCCGGGTCGTCGGCGCCGACGCTGACCGTGGCGAGCGCGAGATACGGGTTGACGGCGGACGCGCCGTAGCCGACGAGCAGGGCGACATGTGCGACCTCGCGCGCCTCGCCGGTCTCGACGAGCAGGCTCGCCTCGGAGCGGATCCGCTCGCGCAGCAGGTGGTGGTGCACGGCGCCCGTGGCGAGCAGCGACGGGATCGGCGCGAGGGCGTCGTCGGACCCGCGATCGCTGAGCACGAGCAGCGTGGCGCCCGCGCGCACCGCGTCCGCCGCCCTGGTGCAGAGCTCGTCGAGCGCGGCGGCGAGCGCCGGGCCGCCGCCGGCGGCCGACCAGTGCATCGGCAGCCGCACGACCCGATGTGGCCCCGTGTCGCCGAGCGCGACGATGCGCGCGAGCTCGTCGTCGTCGAGCAGCGGGCGCGCGAGGCGGATCTGCGGCAGCGGGCCGCCGCCATCGTCGAGCACGTTGCGGCGACGGCCGAGGGTCACCGCGAGGGACATCACGAGCTCCTCGCGGATCGGATCGATCGCGGGGTTCGTCACCTGGGCGAAGAGCTGCTTGAAGTACCGGAAGAGGAGCGGTGGCCGGTCGGCGAGGACGGCGAGCGGCGTGTCGTTGCCCATCGACCCGATCGGCTCCTCGCCGCTTGCGCCCATCGGGGCGAGCACGACGCGGCGTTCCTCGGCCGTGTAGCCGAACGTGCGGTACTCCGCGGCGAGGTCGAGCGGCGCGGGCGTCGTCACCGGCGCCGGCAGGTCGGCGAGCGTCGTGCGCCCGGTCGCGACCCACTCGGCGTACGGACGGCGGCCGACGACTTCGGCCTTGAGCTCCTCGTCGTCGACGATGCGCCCCTTCGCCGTGTCGACGAGCAGCATGCGGCCCGGGGCGAGGCGCCCCTTGGTCCGCACGTCGTCGGCGCGCAGCGGCAGGGCGCCCGCCTCCGACGAGAGGATGACGAGATCGTCGTGCGTCACCGCGTAGCGCGCCGGGCGGAGGCCGTTGCGGTCGAGGGTCGCGCCGATCCGCACGCCGTCGGTGAACGCGATCGCCGCCGGGCCGTCCCACGGCTCCATCGCCGCCGACTGGTACTCGTAGAACGCGCGCCGATCCGGGTCCATCCGCTTGTCGTTGTCCCACGCCTCGGGGATCATCATCATCACGGCCTGCACGAGCGGCACGCCCCCGGCGACCATGAACTCGAGGACGTTGTCGAAGCAGGCCGAGTCGCTCTGGCCGTCGGCGACGACGGGGAAGAGCCGTGCGAGGTCGTCCCCGAAGAGGCCCGACGCAGCGCACTCCTCGCGAACGCGGGTCCAGACGAGGTTGCCCCGCAGGGTGTTGATCTCCCCGTTGTGGCAGATCATCCGGTACGGGTGCGCGAGCGGCCACGCCGGGAAGGTGTTCGTCGAGAACCGCGAGTGGACGAGCGCCAGCGCGCTCGCGAGGTCGGGATCGACGAGGTCCGGGTAGAAGCGCGGCAGCTGCTCGGGCTTGAGCATCCCCTTGTAGATCAGGGTGCGGGTCGAGCAACTCGGCATGTAGACGCCGGAGAGCGACGCCGCGCGCGCCGCCTGCTCGACTCGGCGGCGCACGATGTAGAGGCGCCGTTCGAGCGCGCGGCCGTGGAGGAGCGTCGGGCCGTCGGCGGCGGCGAGCGCGATCTGCCGGACGAACGGCAGCGTGCGGAGCGCGGTCTCGCCGGGCGCCGTCTCGTCGACGGGCACGTCGCGCCAGCCGAGGGTGCGGAGTCCTTCCTCGGTCGCGATCCGCTCGATCAGGCGTTCGGCCGTCGTGCGCGCCGACTCCGCCTGCGGCAGGAAGACCATCCCGATCCCGTACGTCCCCGGCTCCCCGAGGGCGACCCGGCGGTCGCCGAACGCCCGGGCCATGAAATAGTGGGGGAGCTGGATCAGGACACCCGAGCCGTCGCCGGTACACGGATCGCAGCCCTCGGCCCCGCGGTGGGCGAGGTTGTCGAGGAGCGCGAGCGCCCGGGAGATGACGCCATGCGAGCGCTGCCCCTTGATGTGCGCGACGAACCCCATGCCGCAGGCGTCGTGCTCATCGCGCGGATCGTACATGCCCTGGGCGTCGGGCGGCGTCATCGGATCGGGGAACGAGGACATGGGCATGGCACTGGAACGGGGAGAGACGAAACGGGCCCCTCGCCTGGTGGGGAGGGGCCCGTCGCCGGCGCTCGAGAACCGCGGAACCCGCTACCCCCTGACAGCCGACGACACCGTCGCCGCAAGAAGCGGGACGGCCGACGTAATCGGGGCCGGGGCAAACGCGGAGAAAGAGGCCAGTGACGTCATATTCGCTGTCCCAGTATGTACAATACCGAGCCCGGTAGCAAGGGTACCGCGAAATCCGCGCAACGTCTCCCCCCGTTGAGGCGTCCATACCCAGTGACTGAACGGCCGCCCTCGCGCCTCGCTGACGCGCTGACTCGCAGTACCCAGGCGGCCGCCGTGCTGCTGATCGCCGTCGCCGTCGTCGCCCCGGACGCCTGGACGGCGGTCCACGCGCCGGCGCTGGAGATCCTCCACGTCCTCGGCGCCGTCGGCCTCGTCGTCGCCGCCCTGATCGTGCGGCGCGACGCCCAGGGCGTGCACCGGCCCCTCCTCGCGGGGATCGCGTGGACATGGGCCTCGACGTCCCTGCACCACGTGGTCGTCGCCTCCGACGTCGGGGGCGCCGGGTTCACCGCGGTGCTGCGGGCGGTGACCGGCACCGGCGTCTCCGGCGGGATGATCATCGGCTGCGCGGCCGCCCTCGGCTGGCGTCGGCGCGCCGTCTGGCGGGATCTGGCGATCGACGTCGCGATGCTGGCGCTCGCCGCCGCGGTCGTCGGCATCTGCCTCGGGGCGTTCTGGCCCCCGGCGCCGATCCTGCACGGCGCGGGGGCCGCCGGGGGCCCGGGGGTCGCGTTTTACCGGCGGAGCGCGTCGGTGGCGGCGCTCCTGATCGTCGCGCTGCTCGTCGCCCTCCGCGGCGATCGCGTCGGACGGACGGCGTCGATCGGCATCGGCGTCGGCACGCTCGTCTTCACGATCGCGGGTGAGTGGACGAGCGGGCCAAGCAGCGTCTTCGTCCGTGCGGTCTGCTGGCCGATCGCGCTCTTCGCGCTGTCGTCCGCGGTGCGCGCGATGGCGATGGCCGCCGTGCCGGGCACGCGGACTGCGGCCGGGCCGCCGTCAGACCCGGGGTCGCTCGAGCCGACGGGGACGGCGCGGGTGCGGGCGCGGTTTCTGCTCGGGGCGACGGGGATCGTCGCCGTCGCGATCTTCGTGCTCGCCTTCCGGACCGACAGCAACCCGGCGCTGGCACTCGTCGTCTCGGCATTCGTCGTGATGCTCGCGGTGCGCGCCAGCGGGCTGCTCGGGCTGCAGGGGGAGCAGGCGGTGCGACTCGCGCGCAGTATCGAGGCCGAGCGGGCGCTGTCGGCGACGCTCGAGACGCGGGTCGCGGAGCGGACGCGGGAGCTCGCCGAGGCCGAGCGGGTGCTGCAGCGGATGTGGATGCTCGGGCAGCAGGTCACGCTCGAACTGCACCCGGCGCGCGTGCTGGCGCGGTTCATGGAGGCGGTGCTCGACGTCGCGGGCGCCGAGGGCGGAGTCCTCGGGCTGGTGGCGGACGAACACCGGATCCGGATCGCCGCGGCCGCCGGCGCGCCATCGCACGCGACGGACGCCGTGATCGACGCCGACGCGACGGCGATGTCGGGGGTGATCCAGTCGGGGAAGACGCTGTCGATCGGCGATCTGCTCGAGCCATCCGCCGTGACGGTGCCCCGTCGGTCGTCGGCACAGCGCGCGCTGGTGATCGTCCCCCTCACGCGACGCGGGGAGTGCATTGGCGCGGTGGAGTTGCACTCGACGGTCCCGCATGCGTTTGGTGCGGCGGACGTCGCGCGGATCGAGGCGATGACCGACATGATGTCGGTGGCGCTGTCCAACGCGGAGCTCGTCGAGAACCTGCGGCAGGCGGAGTCGCGATTCCGGACGCTCTTCCGGGCCGCGCCGGACGCCGTGCTGACGGTGCAGCTGGGTGGTCGCGTGCAGGACGCCAACGACTACGTGCGTGAGATCACGGGTCTCGAGCCCGGCCAGGTGGTGGGGCGGGACCTGATCGAGTTCGTCGCATCGAAGGACGAGCGGCCGCTGCGCGACGCGCTGACGGCGGCCTTTGCCGGGCTGCCGGCCCGGCTCGAGGTCGACTTTCGTCGTCGGACGTCGCCGCCGGAGACGCGGGTCGTCGCCCTCGCCGCGCGGCGCCTGCCGGAGACCGATCCGCCGACGCTGCTCCTGATCGGCCGCGACATCACGGGCGAGCGCGAGTTGCGCGCGCGGCTGATGGAGACGGAGCGGCTGGCGGCGGTCGGCGAACTCGTCGCCGGCGTCGCCCACGAGGTGAACAATCCGCTGAGCAGCATCAGCGCGTATGCGCAGCTGTTGCAGCGCGACAGCGAGCTGACGCCGGCGCAGCGCGAGTCGGTCGATGTGATCCGGGCGGAGACGGCGCGGGCGAGCCAGGTGGTGCGCGATCTGCTCGCGTTCGCCAGGCGGAGCGCCCCGCAACGCGAGCCCCTCGACCTCAACCAGCTGATCGAACGGACGGTCCGTCTGCGCAGCTACGAGCTGCGCTCGACCAACGTGCAGGTCGCCCTCGACCTCGGCGCCGAGCTGCCGGCGGTGATCGGCGACGCGCGCCAGCTGCAGCAGGTGGTGCTCAACCTCGTGACGAACGCGATCCAGGCGATGGCGCCGGTCGGCGGGACGCTCTCGATCGCGACGCGGGCGGACGGGGCGCGGGTGCTGCTCGAGGTGACCGACAGCGGGCCGGGGATCCCGGTCGCGCTCCGCGCACGGGTCTTCGAGCCGTTCTTCACGACCAAGCCCGAGGGGGAAGGGACCGGGCTCGGGCTCTCGGTGAGCTACGGCATCGTCTCGGCGCACGGGGGCACGATCGTGCTTGCCGAGCGCGGTGGCGGCGAGCCGGGCGCGCGGTTCGTGGTGTCGCTGCCAGCGGTCGATGAGCGCGCGTTGCCGTCGGCGAGCGGCGAGATCCCCGCGGCCGCGCCGCGTTCGGCGCTCGCCGGGCTCCGGGTCTTGTTCGTCGATGACGAAGCGTCGATTCGAAACGGGTTCGAGGCGTTTGGCCGGCTGCGCGGCTTCCAGGTGATTTCGGCCGGCGACGGGCGCGCGGCACTCGATGCGCTGCAGCGGACGAGCGTCGATGCGGTCGTCAGCGATCTGCGCATGCCGGGGATGGATGGCGTCGCACTCTACCATGCGCTGCACGATGACCTGCCGGGGCTGGCAGCGCGGACCGTGTTCATCACGGGGGATCTCGTGACGATGGGCGGACGCGCGGCGCAGCGGCTGCGGCAGCCCGTACTGACGAAGCCGTTCAGCTTCGAGCGGCTCGAGCAGACGCTGGTGGCGGTCGTGCGGGGAGATGGCCTAGGTTAAGGACGGCATGCCCGCCTTCTTCCCGCGGCACACGATTGCCTGGCACGTCGAGCGGATCGGCGGCTTCCGGGGGATCACGCTGTCGGTGGTCGAGAGCGGGGTGCTCACCGGCGTCGTCCTGCGAGTCCTGCGCGCCGCGCTGCTCTGGCGGGCGACGACCGGGTGGGTGGTCGCCGGGTACGCCGTCGGTTTCGTGCTGATCCTGACCGCCGCCGCGGCCGCGCATCTCGCCAACTACACGATCCGCCAGTGGGTCTGGCGCGCGCCGGCGTTTGGGGCGCTGGTCGGTGTCGGCGAGGCGGTCACGAGCCTGCCCCTGATCGCCTTCAATCGCGAGGCGAACGGCGCGAGCGGCCGTGCGGACTTCGACGACTGGCCGCAGCTCGCGCGCCTCGCGATGCTGCGCGACGTGCTCGTCGTCGTCGTCTTCGCGCTGGTGCTTGCGGGGGTCGTGCACGTCGTCCGATCGCTGCTGGTGCAGCACGAGCAGCGCGCGCACGCGACGCGTGCCGGCGATGCGGCGCGCGTCGGGGAGACGCACGCGCCCGACCGCGACGTGCGCGACGCCAAGGATCGCGAGTAGGTTTTCGCCTCGACGGATTTCAACCGAGGGGGCGGGTGATGGCAAAGGCGAGCTGGAAGGGCGCGGTGGTCGCGGAGAGCGACCGCGTGGAGATCGTCGAGAACAACGTCTATTTCCCGCCGGACGCGGTGAAGCGCGAGCTGCTGCGGGAGAGCGCGACGCACACGACGTGTCCGTGGAAGGGGCTGGCCAGCTACTACGACGTCGTCGTCGGCGACGCGGTCAACAAGGACGCGGCGTGGTACTACCCCGCGCCCTCCGACGCGGCGAAGCAGATCACGGGGTACGTGGCGTTTTGGCGCGGAGTGGCGGTCGAGCGCTAGGGTGCTGCATGCCGCGCGGGTGCGCGTGCCGGCGAGCACGTCGAACCTGGGCGCCGGGTTCGACTGCATCGGGCTGGCGCTCGACCGGCACCTGACGGCGACGTTTCGGCCGGCGCCCGGCGACGCGCTCGTCGTCGAGCGCGAGGGGACGCTGCGGGTTCTCGCCGGACGGCCGTCGACGGACGATCTCTTCGTCGTCGCGTTCCTCGGCGCGCTGTCGGACGCCGGCGTGCGCGATGTCGGCGGGACGCTGACGCTCGACTCGGAGATCCCGGTCGCGCGCGGGCTCGGATCGTCGGCGGTCGCCGTCGTCGGCGGATCGGCGCTCGCGGCCGCGGTGCGCGGGGTGGCGATCGATCCGTCGGAGGTGCTGGCGCGCGCGGCGGTGGCCGAGGGGCATCTCGACAACGCGGCGCCGGCGCTCCTGGGCGGGCTGGTCGCGGTCGCCCAGGGGGCGGACGGTCCGGTGACGTTTGCGCTGCCGCTGGCGCCAGGGCTCGCGTTCGTCTTCGTGGCGCCAGGCGTGGAGCTGCCGACACCGAAGGCGCGGGCGGCGTTGCCGACGACGGTCACGCATGCCGAGGCGACGCGTGCGCTCGGTCGGGTGGCGGCGCTGGTGCGCGCGCTCGAGACGGGGGATCCGGCGCTGCTCGCGGTCGGGCTCTCGGACACGCTGCACGTGCCGTATCGGCTGCCGCTGATTCCGGGCGGCGCGGCGGTCGTCGACGCCGGGCGACGCGCGGGCGCCTACGGGGTGACGGTGTCGGGCGCGGGGTCGGGGTTGCTGGCGATCACGTCGCCGGAGCGCGCCGAGTCGGTCGCGGCAGCGATGGCGGCGACATTTGCGATCGAGGCGGGACCGGACGGGGTGGTGAGTTTCGTGGCGCGTCCGGATCGGGACGGGACGGTTGTGGTCGCGCTCGCGTAACGGGTAACGGGTAACGCGTAACGCGTAACCCGTGACGGGCAACGCGTAGCGTGAAACGCGCCGGCGCTACAGGCGCGGCGTCGCCCGGGGTACCAGTGGAGGCACCCCGGGCGCGCCGACGCGGCGTTACGGCTTCGGCATCTGGATCATCGGCATCGCCGCGCCGCTGACCTGCGGCATCTTGCCGTCCCACTTGTTGGCCATCTGATACTGCACGAGCGTCGGCGTGATGCTCTGCGCGAGGAGTGCGTTGGCCTCGGCCTGCGCCTTCGCCTCGATCGTCAGCGCCTTGGCGTGACCGGCCGCCTTGATCGAGTCGCCGCTCGCCTGGAACTGGTTCTTCTGCAGTTCGTTTTGCGCCGTCAGCGCCTGCTGCTGGACGACGTTCTTCTGGTTGATCGCCTCGACGACCGACGCGGGCGGGCGCAGTTCGTTGATCGTGAACTGCTTGACCTCGATCCCGTAGGGCGCGAGTCGGGCGCCGAGCATCGAGTCGGCGCGCGCCGTCGCCTCGGACTTCTTGGGTCCGATGATGTCGGCGATCTTCTCCTGCCCGACGACCTCCTGCAGCACCTGACGGACGGCCTGGCGGATGTAGCCGTGCTGGATCGTGTTGATGTCCGTGCGGAACGTCGTGTAGAGCAGCGGCACGCGCGCCGGATCGAGCTGGAACGAGACGGCGACATCGAGCGAGAGCGGCTGGCCCTCGACGCTGTTGACGTTGATCTCGTCGTTGTCGGGCGAGCCTTCGCTCGGCGACTTCGTCAGGACCATCGTCTGCATGTACGTCGGGTACTCGACGATCTCCGTCAGCAACGGGTTCTTGAGATGGAGGCCGGAGCCGAGCGGGTTGGGATCGACGCCGCCGCCGGCGCGATGGATCAGGATGCCGACGTGGCCGGGGCTGATGTACGTCCCCGTCGTCGGGATGAGCAACAGCACCACGATGACGCCCGCGACCAGCAGCAGCCAGCGGCCGACCCGCGGCAGCAGCGTGGGCGAGAAGCCCGCGCCGTGCATACGATCTTCGAGGCTAGTCATGCACAATCTCCGCGTAACACTCGGGGCACAGCGCGTCCCCGCTCGGCAGTCGCACCAGCTCGCCCGGCGCGTGATGGCCGTGGCGCGCGCAGGTGCAGGCGGCGTCGAGCTCCAGGCGCCGCCGATTGCGGATCTGGCGGACGCGGGTCCCGAGTGGAGTGAATTGCATCAGGATGACGTACAAGAGGGCGCACAGCGCCGCGACCAATGCGACGAACAGTGCACCCTCTTCGAGAATGGCGGACATGGCAGGTATGCTAGCACGACGTGGAATCGGAGCGGAAAGTTTCGCCGTCTATCGGGCCCGGCCGTGGGCGCGCGGGCCTGCCGCGCGCCTGCGGCGAGTCGGTGCAGGGCCCCTGGCGGGGCTCGACGCCGGTCCCGTGACCCTTGACGACGCTGGCGCGTCATCGCAATACTGTGACCATGATTCGAACCACCTGCGCCACCACGACGACGACGATTACGATCACGCGGTCCCTTCCGGGGGGCGGCGCAGTCAGTCGTGACTAGGTAGCAGGCAGTCACCGATCGACGCGGCCCCCCGGACTCTCCGGGGGGCTTTTTTGTCCGCGTAGTTTCCTGCGCGTCCCGTACCTGTTGCCCGAGGGTTGTCGTATGCTTGCGACCTTGCCGGATCACTCGCAGCCCGTCGTCCGCGCCGCCGCGGGCGGTCTCACGCGCTCGCAGGCGCGCACGCAGGCGCGCACGCGGGCGCGCACACTCGGCGTCGCCGTGTACGGACTGGGCACGGTCGGCTCGGCGGCGGTGCGCATCCTGCAGTCGGGGGCCGCGGATCTCGACGCGCAGCACGACCTCCGCTTCTCGCTGCGGCACGTCGTCGTCCGCGACCCGCTGCGGCCGCGCGCCGTCGACGTCGATCCGGTGCTGCTGACGACCGACTGGGCGCGGCCGCTCGAGGACCCGACGGTCGGGATCGTGGTCGAGCTGATGGGCGGGCTCGATCCGGCCGGTGCGGTCGTGCGGCGCGCGCTGCGTGCGGGGAAGCACGTGATCACGGCGAACAAGGCACTGATCGCCGCCGATGGCGCCGCGCTCGAGGCGCTGGCCGAGGCGCACGGCGTGACGCTCCGCTACGAGGCATCGGTCGGCGGCGCGATTCCGCTGATTCATACGCTGCAGGGCACGCTCGTCGGCAACCGGATCACGCGCGTCACCGGCATTCTCAACGGCACGACGAACTTCATCCTGACGCGGATGGCCGATGACGGCGTCTCGTTTGCCGCAGCACTCGCGGACGCGCAGGCGCGCGGGTTCGCCGAAGCCGATCCGACGGCCGATGTCTCGGGGCTCGACGCGGCGCAGAAGCTCGTGATCCTGGCGCGCCACGCGTTCGGTCGCTGGGTGCCCTCGGAGTGTGTGGAGCGCGAGGGGATCGAGGGGATCACCGCCGTGCAGGTCGCGTCGGCGCGGGCGGCGGGCGAGGTCTACAAGCTGATCGCCGAGGCGGTGCTCGATGGCGGGAGCATGCGGTTCAAGGTGGGTCCGCGTCGGCTCGCTGCCGGCCACGCGCTGGCGCAGGTGCGCGACGAGTACAACGCCGTGCAGGTCGAGGGGGATTTCGCCGGGTCACTGACGTTCATCGGGCGTGGCGCGGGCGGCGAGCCGACGGGGTCGGCGGTCTACGACGATCTGGTCGCGTCGGCGCGGGCGCGTGTCGCCGGGGCGCGGATCGCCGGCGGGCGCGCCGGCCGGGTGAGCGCGACGTGATGACGGTCGCCTCGCGCGAGGCGGCGGGGATCCCGACGGCAACGGTGCCTGCAACGGTGCCTGCAACGGCGCCTGCGACGGCGCCTGCGACCGCGCAGAGTGGCGTGCTCGCGCGCTGGGCCGCGTATCTGCCGGTGACGTCGGCGACGCCGGCGCTGACGCTCCATGAGGGCGACACGCCGCTGCTGGCGGCGCCGCGACTCGCGGCGTGGGTCGGCGTCGACGAGCTGTATGTGAAGTTCGAGGGGATGAATCCGACCGGGTCGTTCAAGGACCGCGGGATGGTCGTCGCGGTCGCAAAGGCGGTCGAGGACGGGGCGGAGGTGGTGCTCTGCGCGTCGACGGGGAACACCGCTGCGTCGGCCGCCGCGTACGCGGCGCGCGCGGGCGTCGGCGCGGTCGTGCTGCTGCCGGGTGGCGGGACGGCGGTCGCGGCGGCGAAGGTGGCGCAGGCGCTCGCGTATGGCGCGCGGGCGATCGCGATCGAGGGGAACTTCGATCACGCGCTCGAGATCGCGCGGCAGCTGGCCGAGCGGCACCCAATCGCGCTCGTGAACTCGGTGAACCCGCATCGGCTGGCCGGGCAGCAGACGGCCGCGTGGGAAATCATCGAGGTGCTGGGCGATGCGCCGGACGTGCTGGCGCTGCCGGTCGGCAACGGCGGGAACATCAGCGCCTATTGGGCGGGGTTTCGGCGGTGGCACGAGGATGGGCGCGCGATGACGGTGCCGCGGCTGCTCGGGGCGCAGGCCGCGGGTGCGGCGCCGCTCGTGCTCGGGCACCCAATCGATCACCCCGAGACGATCTGCACCGCGATCCGGATCGGGCGGCCGGCGAGCCGCGAGCTGGCGATCGCCGCGGTGCGCGAGTCACGCGGAGCGTTCCGCGCCGCGAGCGACGAGGCGATCCTCGAGGCGTCACGGCAGCTCTCGCGTCTCGAGGGGATTTTCTGCGAGCCGTCGTCGGCTGCGGGGATCGCCGCGCTGCGCGCGAGCGTCGCGGCGGGGGAGACGCCTGCGTCGAGCCGCTGCGTCGTCGTCTGTACCGGGCACGGGCTCAAGGATCCGACGGGCGCGCTGACGGAGTCCGATCGTGCGCCGCGCGCGGCGATCCCGGCGACGGTCGAGGCGGTGGCGCGGGCGCTCGGCTGGTCGGTGCCCTAGTCGGCGATGGTCAGTCGGCTGATGTAGGCGGCAACGCCGTCCTCGAGGGACCGGAAGGGCGCCGTATAGCCGGCGGCGCGGAGGCGATCGATGCGCGCTTCCGTGAAGTACTGATACTTGTCGCGGATCGAGAGCGGCGTATCGACGAACTCGATATGCTCGGCCGAGCCGAGCGAGAAGCAGACGGCGTGGGCGAGATCGAGGTACGTGCGGGCGGTGCCCGTGCCGAGGTTGTAGATCCCGCGGCGGATCGGCGTCTCGAGCGCGAAGCGCAGCACCGCGACGACGTCCTCGACGTCGACGAAGTCGCGCGCCTGGTGCCCGTCGGCGATCCCGTCGCGATGGCTGCGGAAGAGCGTGATCGGTTCGCCTCGGCGCAACTGATCCGCCGCGTGCAGGACGACGCTCGCCATCCGGCCCTTGTGGCGTTCGCCGTAGCCATAGACGTTGAAAAACTTCCAGCCCGACCATGCGGGCGGCGTCTCGGTCTGGGCGAGCGCCCATGCGTCGAACGTCAGCTTGGAGCGGCCGTAGGCGTTGAGCGGGACGAGGCGCGCGGTAAGCGACTCGTCGTCATCGTAGCCCAACGCGCCGTCGCCGTAGGTCGCCGCGCTCGAGGCGTAGACGAACGGCAGTCGCGCCGAGGTCGCGTGGCGCCAGAGCTGCTTCGAGTAGTCGACGTTGACGCGGGTGAGGTAGGCCTCGTCCGTCTCGGTCGTGTCAGTGCACGCCCCGAGGTGGACGATGCCGGCGAGGGCGGGCCGTTCGGCGGCGAGCCAGTCGAAGAGTGCGTCGCGGTCGACGATCCAGCCGTAGTCGGTCGCGGCGTGTTCGGGTCTGGTGTCGAAGTGCGCGCGCTGGTCCACCGAGATCACCGGCGTGCCGGTCTGGCGACACGATTCGACGAACCGTGTGCCGATGAAGCCGGCCGCGCCGGTGACCAGGATGGGGTCCATGCATCGGAAGATGCGCTACAGGATCCGGTATGTCAGTGTCGCGTAGATGGTGCGGGTCTGCCCCGGGGTGATCTGGTAGCCGGCCTCGAGTTCGCGGTACTGGGTGTCGAGGAGGTTGCGCACCCCGACCTGCACGCGGGCGCGCTGGCCCCACTTGAGGGCCGCCGACGCGTTAAAGAGGGCGAATCCCGGACGCAGCACGCCATACTCATCCCACGGCGAGTAGGGGCCCTGGAAGTTGGTGCCGAGGTGAAGCTCCCAGATCTGTTTCGGTATCTCGAGGTTGAAGAAGAGGGTGCCGAACCACTTCGACGTGTTGAAGACGGGCTGGCCGGAGAAGTCGACGTTGTTGTCGTCGGGGTCGAGGAAGTGGGTGTAGAATGCCTTGAGGCGCGTGAAGTCGGTCGTCGCGGTGACGCCGCGCGCGATCTTCACGGTCGCCGTCACATCGAGCCCGTTGCGACGGCTCTGGCCGCCGCCGACGACCTGCTGGACGAGCGGATCGTAGCTCTGTTCGTTGCTGACGTCCATGCGAAAGAGCTCGGCGTCCACCGAGAGCGGCCCCTCATCGAGCTTGAAGCCGGTCTCGTAGTCCCAGACCGTAATGAACGGCAGCGTGACATCGGTGATCACGCCATCGGTCTGGCGGAATCCGCGCGAGACGTTGACGAACAGGCCGATGCCGGGCTGCCCGAGGTCGACGAACGGTCGTATGAGGAGTCCGGTCTTGGGAGAGAAGATCCCCTTGCTGTGTTGCGAGTCCTGCAGCTCGTCGATGATCAGGTTGCCGAACGCATCGGTCTGTGTGGCCTGGCGCAGTGACGTCGAGAGCTGGTCGACGCGGCCGCCGAGATCGAGTCGCGCGTACTTCGTGATGTTGAAGCCGGTCTGGAGGTAGATGCCGCCCGACGTCTGGCGCGCCGGTTTCACGTACGCGAAGGCGACCGAATCGATGCGATGACTGCCCGAGTCCTCCGCCCAGTTCTCGTAGTGGGCCTGGGCGTAGCGGCCGTCGGCGCCGAGGGTGATGTCGATGTCGTGGGTGGCGAAGGTGAGGGCCGACGTGCCGCCGAACTCGAAGCGGCCATCGTACTCGCGCGTTTCGGCGCCGCTCCCCTCGAGGATGCCGCCGAGGCCTGCCGGGCTCGAGAGCCAGAACTCCCAGGCGCTCTGCTTGGCGAACACCGTCGTGCGCCACTGGAGGTGGGAGTTGAAGAAGGTGCGGATGCTGACGCGTTCCTGGGCGCGGCGCTTGAAGCCGCCGTCGCCCTCGTTGGAGATGGCGTTGTAGTCCTTCAGCTGGTACTCGGTCGAGTCGATGAAGCCCGGCGACTGGTAGTCGGTGAGGTAGAAGTCGAAGGCGCCATCGATCGTCGTCTTGGGGCTCAGGTCGTCGGTGAGGGCGGCGTGGAGGTGGCCGTACTGGTTCTGGTCGTGCGCGCGCCAGCCGTCCTCGCGGTAGCCGTCGAGGGCAATGATCCCGCCCGAGGTGCCGTGGTCGAAGCCGGCGATCAGCGAGCCCTGGCCGTTGCCGTAGGAGCCGCCGCCCGCGGTCACCTGGATGCCGTTGAACTTGTCGAGCGTGCGGACGTTGATGACGCCGCCGAAGGCGAAGTTGCCATAGAGGGCGCTCGTTGGCCCCCGGATGACATCGACGCCGGTGATGATCTGCGGGAAGAGCAGGTTGAAGTCGTTGTAGCCCTCGGCGTGTCCGTTGACCGGGTCGTTGTTGGGGACGCCGTCGACGTAGAGGGCGATGTCGGACGAGTGGTCGGAGCTGAAGCCGCGGATCGAGACGTCGGACGCGAAGCCGGG
>Ga0116229_10006745_pt1 | contig 18391 bp, 12 predicted proteins | sample S1TSphgellanicum_3_FD_87313 | JGI IMG/M metagenome (GOLD analysis project Ga0116229, IMG submission 87313) | Host-associated microbial communities from peat moss isolated from Minnesota, USA - S1T2_Fc - Sphagnum magellanicum MG | ecosystem: Host-associated > Plants > Peat moss > Unclassified... | reverse complement strand
TAAAATAAAAATTCATAATTCAAATACAAAGTACCTAACTTTTGGCCAAAAAACCAAAAAAATCAACACCCCCAATCCAACCAACCATGATAGAAAAATCTTTCGACTTGTTGTATCCCCTCATTGGGTTAGCATAATTTTTATTCATGGATTTGTTTGTCAGCATTTTTAACCTAAGTTAATGGCTGAGACATACAATTGTTAAAAAAATCCAAGTTTTTCAAACTTGGATAATGTAGACAATTTTTAACAATGTGCATGAGGTATTTCGATGTTTGAAACAAACATCAATAATGAATGGATATAATTTACATGGAAAGATTTTTATTTTTAGTCTCATTTTTATTTTGAAGTTTGAGAATTTGGCAAATTTTATATTTTTTTTTGTCACATTTCGGGTTTAAATTTTCTATGAAAGTTGTTTTGTTATGATGTTTGATGGGTGTATGTTCAAATTTTTTTTGTTTTTTTATTGATATTTATGTTTTGTTTCTTTTTGCACATGGTCCATGAAAAATTTGTAAAAATGAAAATTCAAGCCATAAGGTGCCAACATTTTGGGAGTAATTAATTAGGTGGAAAATGCAACATTTACATGCATATTTTTGCAAACACTACACTTTAAATAAATGGAAACATTAATGGTTTTTTGTTACACATTGGAAGTGTGTTTGGTAATTTGAATGCAATATAAATTAGTTTGTGAAAATCTAACCAATATGCTTATGTTACACCAAATTTGCATTCATTTCTAGGGACATTTGCACATATATGGTTTAATTGAAATCCAACTTTTGTGGTGTTTTCACTAAGTTATGATTTTAACTGGAATTTATCCATGAAATGCAATAGTTTTTTTTTTTTGCTTGGTTATTGTCTTTTAAAATGTCAATTTCCCAGAATGATGATTGGATAATGTTTGGGAGATTGTTGAATTATAGTTTGAAAATTGTTTAAGAATGTAGAAATTGAACATGAATGAGCTCTATACACACATACAATATGTATTGTTTTTCATGCATTACTATTAAAAGTTGTTATATATTCTAAACCATCTATTATTGAAGGAATCTAAGTGCATGTGTATGTCATACATCATCATTAACCCATGACCATCATGGATTGAAATATATGAATATTTCGATGAATTTATAAATTTGTGAACAATTGTTGATGCATGGTGTATTTTTGTTTCTATAAGACATAAGATACAACACATTTGAAGGTTATGATCATGATTGATCTCTTTGTAATGTTGGTGTAAAGAAGTTGTACTCAAAGCTTATATAATTACATGAGAATTATGTAAGTTTTTTAATTAAGGAATTAATGGTATCCAAGTTGCAATTATTTTCAATCTATTCATTTTTACATGTGTTCTTGGGTTCACATTAAACAATTCATGTTAGAAATGAGCTAACAAAAATATTTTTTCTTTTGTTTAAATGCAGGATAATGTTGTATATGTTAACCCATGTTTTTTAACATTAATGGGATCAAAACCAATTCATCTAATGATAATCCTTAAGAACAATGAATGGTTCTTGTTCTTGTAAGTTGAATTAAAAATTGAATCCTTATTATGGTAAATGATTGGGATTTACCAACTCTTATATCTTTAATGATAAGGTCAACTATTGTCCATTTTGATTCAATGTTGTTGTAATAAGGACTACATTTTTCTCTTATTAATGTTCCAATTTTAGAATTTTGAAACATTATCCATATAATAATTTTTCCACAATATGTTGTCGATGTTTTAAAAATGTTAACAGTTCCATTCACAAGACCATTAAATGTTGCATAGTTACCAACACAAAATTCAACCAACATATATATTTTATATTAATTGTAGAATGCAAACCCATAGTTTTACTCGAATCATTTGAAAGTTTGTAAAATGGTAGGCATGATTAATGGTTGATGTCCATTGCTTTGAAAATAAACGTGGGACCTAATGTGTTAATGGACACATTTTCATTGTGTTTTTGCACAAGTTTATTTGTATAAAATAAATATGAAATAATATATTGTTGGATGGTTGTCAATTACAAATTGAATTTATAATAGTTGTATTTTCTATTGCAGTACGAAATTTGTTCAAAGTTTGTATAAAGACCATATCAAATTGTTGCATAATTTTATTTAGTTCATAACATTGGACATATGTTTACCAAAAATTTGGTGTTAGTGCATTAACATTATTTTTGATATTTTGAAAGATCCAACTATCTTTCACATGGGGTAGTTGAAGGTAGATTTTACCAAAATTAGATTATTACTAGATGTTTACTGAAACTAAAACCAAATTTCTTCTATCAAAAACCTTTTTACAGAAACCGATTTTACTACCGGTTTAGATTATGTATATTTAAAGACCGATTCTTTTGGGGAGTAGGCTAACTTTTTGTTCCACCATTTTTTACTTCTTCCTTTGAAGTACTTAAGGCTTTGTCCCTTTGTGGACTATACATGAGAATATTTTCTGAAGTAAAATCATTTTTTCTTGCCATACCTTTATACGTGGAATTTTATGTGTAGTTGTTTTCCTTCATATGTTTGGAATATTTTGACTTTCTATACGTGAATTTTTTAATTACATGTTTGCTTCAAGTTTGTTTCTATAATAGGTTTATGAAGCTACCTTATTAAAATTGGACAATCTTTTTTTGTGTTCAAGTTTTTTGCTTACTTAAAGAAATAAAGAATTTTTTTTTCAACTCCTTTATTTTATTTCTTTCAAAACCCAGTAGTTCACCAAAAGGCCATAACATTTGGCAACCATACCACGGATATTCAATCTAAAAATTTTGGTTCATTATTGTTCCTATTTGGACAAATATTGGTTAGAGTTATTTGACTCAGATAAAACAAACCGCGAATTAATTATTGTTGTTGATTGACAAATAAAAATAAAAAACCAAAATAACCCATAGATTACAATTTTTTAATAATTATTTACAACATGCCAATAGTGTTGATAAGAAGTATGAAGAAAAGGATGGAACATGTTTTACAAGAAAATGCTAAAGTAGGCCATGTGAGTAACCCAAAGCAACTATAATAACCTAAGAATGATGTAAAGGAGGCTATGACCTTTCATAGTGGGGAACAAAACAAATTAAAAGACATTATCAAAAATATTGAACTAGAAACTATACGACCAGTCCAAAATCATCTTCTAAAATTGTGACGCATCAAGACTTAACTAGAAACTCCAGGGGAACTAATGTGGGACCCTACCAAATTTTTTTTTTTTTTAGTAACATGATACCATTGCAACAAGTCCACACACCAAAGAGAGTGAAATTGATTGACTCCATAAGCAAATTGATGAATTGCATCGGTTTCAAGGGAAGGAGCCTTCTGATGAAATACAAATGTGTAGTCTTCGAAGATGAGTATTTTGAATGAAAAAAAGTTCCATCAGGAAATTCCAATAACTTTTGTTTTTAACATTTGTGCTTCTCCTTATGCATTTCTAACTTGTGCTTTTTGTTAAAATTTGGGTCACTAGACATATAATTATCCTTATTGGTCTAGTAGTGTTTTGCTTGCATACATAGTATTAACTGATCATAGATTGTATCCAATATTAGTACATGTTCAAAATCTAGTTTTGAATATTTAGAATCCAATTTATTCTTTAACACTACCAAATGTACCTTGTAGAGAGTTAGTTATTCCACATGTCTTTGTTCTGTTTACCACAAATGTCATGGAGCAAAATTCAGTAGGTTTTCCAAATTCGATTTATTCTCATGTTGGACCCTATACACCATATTTTGGTTTTAGTTACGAAGGTGTAGGGAGTGTTTTTGCAATGTGACCTCCTATGTCGGACCCCTTAATTAACCCCATGGCATCACTAAAGCCAATTCTAGGAATTATACAAACTAGGATTATAACAGATCGCAAGGAGCCTTCAGATGAGGATGAGGACTATTTTGAAAGAAAACACAACCGTAGGATGCCACAAACCATTCCTACTGGAAAATCATATCACGACCGAAAAGAAAGACTATCCCTGATTGGAGATGCTAGTAGACTGCTTACTAATGGATGGACTGTACCTATCAACAACTACGATGGTGGACCTTTTGGCAAAGGTGGTAACATGCTTATAGGAGGTGGTGGTAGTGGTCCACCAGGAGGTGGCAATAATGGTTCTCTTGGGGAAGTGGCAATCATGAACACCTAGTAGACCAAAATCCAAGACATATGTTGCAAGACCAACAAGGCCGTGGATAGGACCTATTTGGAATCCATGGTACCCTTCCTGATATCATGTCCAACCCCTATAACACTAAATCCCCCATTGAGTAGAAAATCCTTACCTTACCCCATTTACATTATGGGAATGGATCCAAATGTTCATGTATGTGTGTTTTGCAAAGTCATCAAGCCAATGGAAAAAAGAATGATGCTGACATTGTCAATGTGTTTTGTTTTACACTTCATAATGCCATATTCGAATGGGGAGAAAATTTTGTTAAAGCCCATCCAGTTTGCAAATTTGAAAAACTAGAGGCTATGTTTGGTAAGTGTTACCAAAAAGTACAAATGGACGAACAAGTGTACATGGCATTACGAGTGATAAAGTAAGGTGGAGACGAGAAGGTGGAAGTCCACTATGAATGTATACTGAAACTAGCAAATTGCCTTTAGCACCAAGTAGATGATAATTTGTTGACAACTTTCTTTCTAGTAAGTTTACAACCATATTTTTGGATAACCATAGTGAGGATGAGGACACCTTGATCGAACATAAAGAAACTACAGTCATTTGTGAAGAAAATATGTGAAATGCCAACGAATACCAAAAATTGATGGAACCACCCACCAAGCAAGAGAATGCTAACAAAGGAAGGTAAACATATGTGATCCATGGTGAATGCAATAAATTGGGACATTCCAAGGAGCATTGCCATTAGAATCCAAACAACCCAAACAATAAACTTAAGTATAAAAAAGAAGTAGCAGTGAATGGAATTTTGGCCCAACTTGGTGGTACAAGAAATAAATCCAGTAACAAAAGAAGTCGCTGAGAAGAAAACAAACCCAATTCCATCATTTACCGTTGTTTCATTTGTAATTCCATTAACCATAAAAAATTTTGATTATCGTCATAAGGACGTAGCTCATGCCATGTTGAAGGAAAATGTTATGATGGTTACACCCAAGAATGACAATGTTGTTGTCAACATGGTTTTGGCAATAAGCACCTGTACTATTGTTGTCATGTTCCAACACCAAGCCCCTAGTCAAAATCTTGCCTCCCTGTGAAACCCTCTGAGTTTGCAGCACATTATGTCTTCATTTAAGCTTGAACATGCATGATGAATTTCACACTATCAATTCAAATAAATGTTGACGTTTGTTGCACAAAAGATATTATAATAACATACAAGATGATATTAGCTATCCATATAAATGTCCTATTACTTGAAAAAAAGTGAAAACATTGTTGGACAAACTTTTGAAAGAAAATTTAACATCTCCCTAGAAAGCAAGGTTGCATCAAGTCTTCCCAATGATGTGGTGGTTCTTAAAATTCCTTGCAACCTAACTTAAAATCTACACCATCCACACTTGATTTCTCTTCCAAGGTTGCTTCAATGACATCCTCTTCCTTGGCAACAAAGTGCATGATATGAAATTGCTTTTGAGACAACAAAACAAAAACAAAGATGTTGAATTATAATTGTTTTGGCATACTAAATGCAAAAAACATGATTATGTACTCACCTTTTGCATTAACATGTTTGCTCCATTATTAATCTCTTGAAATTATTTTAGCAAATTCAAATGAAATAACTCATAGTTACATTTGTATGAAATTACATATTTACGTGTGTCTGAAATTGGAAAGACATAAAAATTCCAAAAGAAATTGAAAAAAAAAAATATTTCTTTTTCTCGATATCTTGAGATCCATGTAAGGACATTTTGAAACATTACAACTCGTAAAATGTTTATTTTTAAAAAATTCAGGTTTGGAATCAACCTTTAATAAATTTGCAGTTTGGAACTATATTTTTATACAACTTATGACTATAGCCCATCCCACTTAAACTAGCTTCGATGAAATCATTGTCATTATAATTTGAATTCAATTCAATTCATTCAATTGTCGAATTGAATTGAATTGAATTATAATTGAATTTAGTGTCTCTCATTTCAAGAACATTTAGAATTTTTTTTGTTCCACAAGAATTTATTTTTTTCCTTTTTTTTGTTGCTTTTAATCTTGGTGCAAATAAGGAGAATTTATTGAATGTTACACATTGTATCATACCATCATTACCCTTTGATCATAATTCATTTATATCAAAGTTATTTTGACATGTCATGTCATTGACATTTGAACATGTGTTGTCCAATTAGGCTCCATGTGAATAGACTAACATTGTTCAAGAGATTGTTAAGAAAGGAATAGATGCCAATGCAAAAGTTGAAAATGGAAAAACGCCTTTTGCATTCAACGTGTGCAAACATGACAAAGTCCTTTCAATACTATGCATGGTATTCAATCTCCTCTTTATTTTATTTTTTGCTTCATAAATCATCAATTATATAAATTTGTGTGAATTTTTGCAATTATGTAAATATCATGTGGGAGTTATATGCATAAAGGGTAAGAGGGAGCAAATGTGAAAACACGTTATAAGTTTGGTAATGATCCAATGAAAATGTGTTTCAAACACAAAACAAGAATGAAGGTTGACCATAAAATTGAAGACATTAAAATTGTGTAAAATTTTGTTTTTATCACATAGATTGTGATTTTTTACGAAACATGTTTTGTTATGAGTTTTTTATCTTCAGACATGCACATATTTTTCCTCCTTCATTGTGGTTTGCACTCATTTAAAGTGTTACGCAACAAGTGATGTTCACATCATTATATGTGCATTATGTGAAATGAAATGATTGAAAGAATTAGTGGACCAATAGATGAAAGACATAGTATTTTCCTCAATGTTTTTCTCATGTTTTTTTTGGAATAAAATTTTATTTTGACATGTTTTGATAATTTGATTAAGTTTTATGCATGACATCATTACTTTATAACACAAGCCATATGATATCAACCCATTTATACTTCTTCAAGCTCCATGTTTTAAATGACATGGGTATTCATTTTTCAAAGGAGAGGAAAAAACTTTACATATTTGTGAAATTACTTAACCAAGATGAAACAAAAGATAAAACCATTTGAAAATGATATAATACAAATAACATTGATCAAAATAATGGATAAATAAGTATATTTGTGAATGATACTATCTTGGAAATCCAAATTTGATATTTTGTTGTTTTATAAAATCAATCTTAAACCAAATTGAATAAGGATTTATGAGTGTTTAAATGACACTATATATGCAGACTGCCATTTGATCATTGTTACAAAATTGTGTACATAATATGAATAAATAAACTAAAATAATTTTGTGCATGTCTTGTGACAAAATTGATGGTCACCAATAATATATTGGGATAATGGCATGCTTAACAATCCAAGCTTTCCTATCATAAATATATAAAAAGATCTTTGCATGAATCTTTTGTTGAATAAAAATGAATTTTTTTATGTATTCATGATCAATTAAATGTGTGATATTTTCATTAGTCTTTTTTAGAAATTCATTATTTAAAAATTCAATTTGAATCATCATGACTTATATGGGTAGATGAGCAAACTTTTTATCATTATAAATGTCATTGATTGATCATAAATCCTAATAAACTTATAATATAAGAATGAATGATTTCCTATCATATGAATCTTAAATATCCTTGCCATTTATGAAAACCCTTAAAATTATTATTGACATTGTTGAATATGATAGAAGATGAAAGTGTTGTCATAAAACAAGCATGATTTGATAATATCAAATGGTTTGTATGTCTTTTTAAACTCATTCATTGGTCATTGCCTCTTATGCAAATATGAGGTACTAGAAGAAAACAATCCATCTTGTTTATTGCATAATTTATTGTACATGGATGTCATTTTTAATTTAAAATTTTATTATTGTTATTGTAGTACTTTGGCATCTTTGACATTAATTATATTATTTGAAAAATATAAATTTCAGATTTAGTTTTTTCAAAGAAAAAAATAGAAAAAATAGTCAACCTTTTGGAATATTCAAGAATGTTTTATTCTTGACATGAATTTTTTTTAATTCATTAATTATTCTACAAACATGTGTTCAAGTTGCCTTTGTACTAAATTAATTAAAATTATTTAAGTAATTTTGAAAATACTATGAATATATTAATCATGTGTGCTCTTTACATCCCATGAATATGTTGTTACAACTTTCTTTCAATATGTGTTTTTAATTGAATTGAATGCATGGGAAGATAAATGAATTTTTTCCATAAAAGCTTTACAAGAAAGAAAAATAAAGCAAAGAAAGTAGTAAAAAAAGGAAAGAAGAAAAAAAATGATCTAACTTGTGGACCTAACTTGCAAATTAGGAGCAAATTGCGATTGGTAAGATTTCAAAAACATAAAAGTTAATCACAATACATTTTAATTCTTGATATTAAAAATTTCCCCATTTTTATATAGTTAAAACATGTTCAAAATCTAGGTCTTGATTTCAAATTTACATTATTCAAAGATTTAATATTTTGGTTAAATCAATTTCAAGTTAACCATAAATCATATTTCTCTCAACCTACTTTCACTTTCTATCACACCAAAGTTTTAAAAACCTTAAGATTCCTCTTTGCATGCTATTATTTAAAAGTGCATGATTCACATTCAAGTGCATTTGTGTTTTCACCTTTTCATTCAACAACTACATTTTAAAGCTTAATGGCCTATTAAATAATATATTATTTATTTTTTGAAAGATGATTTTAAAATTATAATTGAAGTTTTTGGACCTATGAATCATGATTTTTAGATGTGCTAAATTTCAATATTTTGTTTCATATGAAAAGAACATGTTTTGGTGTAATTCAAACCATTAGACCACACTTGACATCCATACATTTTTAATGAATTTGATATGGATTAATTTTTATTACTAAATTGAAAATTTTAATAACTAATATTTTTGGTATTTTAATTTAATAATGATTTAATCAAAATTAAGGGGAATATAATCATTTCTTATTAATTATATCAAATATAAAAACATAAAAACCTTAAATTTCAACTTTTGTAATATTTTAATGGATAGCTTTTAATCAAAATTAAAAACATATTCAAATCAACAGTGAAAATGAATTATCCATCATAACATTTTATCAAAGTTGTCAAGTCTACACCATTTTTGTCAATTTTATGTTTATGAAATTAATGAAAATTAATAAAATCATTACAAACATCAAATTCATTAATATTGAATGCGAAGTGACATCTAATAATCTTTTAATATCACCTTGAAACATGCCTTAGGGGTGGATATTTTATTTTGTCCCTTCTAACCACTATTTCCTTGGAATGAATAAACATTTTTTTTCCTTTTATAATTACTTTTTCTTTCTGAATAAGTAAAATATATTCCCCATTTTAATTTTGGTCTTTTTAAAAAATAGTGAAGACCTTATTTGTCTTTCTAAAATTTTTTGAACCCTTAAACCATTATGATTGGTGTTAGGCCAAATTCCATCCCAACCTAACAGATGTTCCCAAATCTAAAAATCTCTAATTGAAATTCAAATGAATGTAATGTTTTTGTTCAAGAATGAAATAAGCTTGATCAACAACAAAAACACACCTAAACAACATTAAGGATGATAAAAGATAAGGAAAATGAAAAAAAAATGGGAATGTTAACAATAAACAACAAGATAACAAGTAATAACAAAGGTGTCCAAAAAAAACACAATAAAAACATTAGGATGTTAGGTTGAACATGAAAATTTTTCTTTTTTGAACAATAGGAGGCAACCAAGAGATTGAGAGTTGAAGGTGTTGGATATAATGTAAAAGGACATTGATAAGCACATAAGGGTTGAAAGTATTTTATACATTTTTCAAACCAAGGGTTGTTGGGAAATATGGTAGGAAGGATGTTGGAGAATGTTGGAAAGACTTGAAAAATTTGCTTTTGAATCAACAAGGGCCACCCAAAAGGACATTATGGGTGTTAAAAATATTAATGTTTTAATAGGTGAAAATTAAATCTTATATTCTAGAACTAATGGAAGTGGAAATGATTTCATGGCCAATTTATATGATCATGTATTATCAATGTTTGATAACTAATTAATTTTTAAATATATTATTTAACTTTAAATATATTAATATTTTGACCTTATGTCAATTAATTGTCATTGGTAGTGTACAAAGCATCGTGAAGCCTAAGTGATTAAGTAAAATGATTTAGTTCATACTTTATATTAACTAATAAATTATTTGATAATAATAATTAATCAATATTAATGTTCGTTCAATACAACAAATATATCATATTAATATGACCTTGCTACTATAATTTAATCATACCTTCTAATCAGGTATACACTCGAATAGGTCAAAGAACCCTACATCTATTTCCCCAAAAACTTTTGGTTCTCCAATGCTACTTGCTCTAGATTTCTATGAAATAATCGCATCAACATTCATGTTTTCAAGCTTTTGATTAGGTTGGGTTTCTAGCAAAGAAACTAGACCATAGTCATGTTTTCAAATTATGACAATGATGGGTTTCTCTCAAAGATCCTCAATGGTTTTGGGCACCAGTGAGGTTCTGGGGGCAGATCTTGGTAGCGGTGACGAAAATCACCGGTCCAAATCGGGGCTGAGGGTCTTACTAAGTAACTGGGGACCACTAGTTATATATATATATATATCCGGTGTGAAACCTGGCAAAGAATCAAGGGTGTCTGAAACAGGGTTTTTTTTTAAGGACTTCGTGATGTAGCCAAGGTGGCGACCATCCAGAAACTCTTTTACCCAATTCTATTTACATGCCAGATATGAAAGTATAAAAAAACCAGGATCCTTCTATATTCTTGGCTACCTACTGGAACTTATTGCAGAAATCTGGCGATTTGAATTTTTTAATGTTCGAAATTTGGCGAATCTGGACCAATTTTCCCATGAAAAATCGTTCGTATTGGTTGAAATCACATTTTTCAGGTCGAATTTTTGCGAAAATTCGTCAGTGGAAAAAAAACACTGGTTTGAAAACAATGGCCCAATTCTGGTTAGTACATAAGTAACCCAACATGTTTAGCTATGGTACAAGAATGTAATGAGCAACCAGTGATTTAGTTGATCTTTGACTCTGCAACCTTGTTGGGACTTGCTTGAGTGGTGAAACATTGCTAACGAACAGCTAAAATAAGAAAATGAGCTTTCGCTTTTGGACTTTGTCGTATTTCAAGAGGAAGGACATGAAGAAAGTACCTAGTGTCTTGGGCCAACAGAATTTATCTATTTCTCGAGACATACGTATATCTGCATGAGATTTTGTTAGGGGCCAAACTTAAAGATGGAGGAACCCATGGGCCTGGATGGTGGTCAAGCATTTGCCATAAGTTCTTTTTCTTTTGTTTTTTTATTGCAATGACCCACTTTGATTGGTTTCTCATCCAAAAAAAAAACCCATTGGTCACTACACAAAATAGAAGCATAAAGGTGCTTCCCTTTGTCTTACCTTTACAACCTATGTAAGTTCAAACTTTATGATTCGTTCCTCAACTTTGGCTTACTGTTTTATATTCGTAATGGGAGGTAAACATCCCACATGCAAATGTTATCTTTTGTAGTATTGCATGCATGAGATCATCATGTCACACATATGTTGCCTCTATCGTAATTGGGGTGATAATCACATGCAATGAAATACTTAAAACATTTTCACCCGCATCCTCTAATCGAGCTATTATTGTTTATCACTTCCAACCAACGCTATTAATTATTCCCCATTCTCAATTATACCTCACCCATAAACATTAAAAAAATAAAAATAAAATGAAAGAATAATTATAACATTGGTGCAACTCTCAAATGAGCAATGAAGAACAATTATTTCGTTTATTCAAAAATAATTTGCCCTCTTGGTAACCAGTGTATCTAGCACATATTTACAAGCCTCAAAGTGAGAATCACACTAATATAACTATGATACTTCATCCAAAATATGTCATAAAGGTCATTGTATTTTGTTGATGGAGATGCTCTTGACAAAAGTTAAGTAAAATATTTCATAATCTGAAAAGTTAAGTGTATGAAGCACAAATATTTAACATTAAAATAACTTGGTAAAATTAACTTGTTAGGACGTTGGTTATTCAAAAGGTACTAGAAGTATTTAAAGCTAAACACGTGTGACCTAACTTTCAACGCGGAACAACAGTGAGGACGAGAAATTTCCCCAGCTGCTGGTCTCTTTGGTGACCACCTAATCTGGGAATTTGCAGCGGCCGCTTCGTGTCCTCCTTGTAGTTTTATGTACGAACATATCGCATCGTAATCGTCGTTTCTTTCCTCTCTTCCCGGAGCCGTCCCTTCCTCCTCTCTCCGTGCCAGGTCTGTGAGGACGACGTGGGTGGCAATTTCGGGGCGACATTCGTTGCGACAACGGCACCAGCGCTACTTATACGTGTACCGGAATTTTCTCTTTCCCTTGCAAACATATTTGGCATCAAGTTTTGTTCTTGTAAACAACGTTCAAATCCGATCGATTGTTTTTGTTCTCTCATTTGTTGTTGTTGTTGTTCGAGTTTCGTTTTCCTCCTTGGATCTGTAAACTTTATTTCTCCGTGTCAGATTAGTGGCTTTTTGCACAGTCCAGATTTTTCTCGTATATCTTCGCGAGTGTTTTTTTCTTTCTTTTTCACGGAATTTTGTCTTTCTCAGTTCTCGTACTGTTTTTGCTGTTTGCGAGTTTTGAATTCTTTTTTTTTCTTGCAAATTTGATGTCAAGTTTTTGCACTTGTACAAAGGTTCAAATCAGATCGATCGTTTTTCTTTTCTCATTTGTTTTTTTTTCTCCTAGTCTCGGATCTGCGATCCCTATTTCTCCCTGTCTCAGTCAGCGGAATTGACCGTTTTTCGAAGTAGCCTCCGTTTTGTTTCCTTTTTTTTTGCAGGACACGTCGGTTGCTGTGCATTTTTTCACAGTCAGGAATTTTCTCGTACATCTTCGCGAGTGTTTTTTTGTCTTTTCCTTTAATCCAGAGAATTGGAAATTAAAACTCTTCCAAGCGCAGGCGTATTCTCTCAAGAAGCGAGCAAGTAGTTTACTGTGGAAGAAAGCTACAAAAGTTTTTTCTTTCAAAGGATCTGCTCACAGAAAGAACTGGTGGACGCACATACAGACATTAGACGCGGAAGCAGAGACAACAGGCATGACGCTGGCATCAGCGTATCCCCCAGCCGGGACGGGGCTTGTGAAGCACTCGGAGTTGCAGACTCTCTCACAAGGAGTGATTCCGCAGGTGAATGACGAGCCTCTGGTATCTGTTCTCGTTCCGGAGGCTCTCTCTTGGTCTTCCCTGCATGGCCTTGTCGTTGGCGACAACTCTCATGAGGTATTATCACCAGCTTTATTTCTCGGTTTCTCTTGCTTCTCGTCTTCGTCTCTTGCTTTTCAGATCCACTTGGGCTCAGCGTTGCTCCACACTACCAGTGATTATGAAACAATGAGAAAAATTGAGTTGGACTCAGATTCAATTGAAGAGAAATGAGATGCAAATTGGTGCACAAGGTATTGGAAATCTGCTGGTCACTATTTTTCAACACCATACTCACAACTATTTGCAACTATGGTGTTGAAAAAAAGAAACAGCTCTGATTTCAGACACCATTCCATTCAGAGTAGATTCCAGACCAAAATCTATTTTGGGAGGATGAATCTTATTGACTATATAGTTGTCCCCCTTATACCAGCTCTGATGTTACCATCGTCAGTGGAATTTTCATAGACTATAGACATTGTGATAATCTGCCACTCACATTCCTGTACTGACAATTTTTTTTGGCATGAACTTATTGTGGGAAAATTGCAGAGATCAGGTACCATACCGGGAGTTGGATTGGTGCATGCACCCTTGACACTGTTGCCATCTCCATTTCCTCGGCAGGCCTTCTCACAGGCCATTGAGCTTGCCCCTCTTTTTAACAGGCTCATTGACAGGGTTAGCCAAGATGCAGATTTTTTGCGGCAAGCACTTGCTAGGTACCACCTCCACTTGATGAGGTTGTCCTGAATTTTTGTTCAGAGGTTTTTTTAGTTTTTACTCTCTTGTTACTGAATATTTTGTTTTGGTGGATTTCAGACAATTTCTTTTTTAGAGCTCTGACAATCAGGATTCTGTCACAAAATGATGTTGGGAACTGTCTGCTAAATTTTGCCAGCTTGTCTTGTTCCATTGTTGTTCTTACAGGACACGAAAGGCAGATAGCTTCACAGCAAGGCTTTTGGATATTCATTTGCAAATATTGGACAAGGGTGTGAAGCAAGTCTGTTCCAAGTCCCACCCATTTCATTGCTTTTGCTTGTTTGGTTTGAGAACCTGTCTCCTGTTTCTTTTCACAAGTGTTTTACTAGCCTTAACCAAGTACTATTCAGATACTTGCTTTTGGACAAGTTAAAATGGTGTATCAAAGGAACCCGAAGACCCTCTAAGTTCAAGTTGGCTCAATGTACCTACAGACATACAAACAAATTATATGGGCTACTCAGGAATCCAATTTGTGTTTTCAAGTCAAACAAGTTTTTCTCACTTGTGTTAAAGCAGGACACACAGATCTGCTCCTCATGAGATGCCAATCACATAGATGCATATGTGAACATGACAGTTATACTATTGGCAGTCAAACTTTGAAACTGGCATCAGGGAAGCTACATATTTGTGATTTTTGGTTTCTGTTCTAAACTGATGATCCGAGTAATGGGTTGCAGGAAATAAGGCTAGGACTTCACCGTAGTGATTACATGTTAGACATGGCAACAGGGAACCTGCTGCAAGTAGAGCTAAACACGATATCGTCCTCTTTTGCTGCTCTTGGTTCCCTTGTTACCTCTTTACACAGGTATCTAGATCCTTTCTGTCTTATTGTTCCATTTCTTTTACTGTACTAGACTTTCCAATCTTGTTCTCTTTTGTGGCTGTCATCAATTGGTCTCAAGATTCATTTCTTAAAATTAGCACTAAACATTGTTCTTTGGCTTTGTCATGGCAGACATTTGATCAACTGGTCTGGAGGTCATTCAGGCTTGGAATCAAAGAATGTTCCAGAAAATAGTGCTGCTGATACACTTGCAGAGGCTCTAGCTCTTGCTTGGAAAGAGTATGGTGACAACAGGTAGGTGTCAAATGCAGGTGACAAGATGCCATGTGTATACTAGGTCTGGTGTTAGTAGGTGATAGAAGGAAATTCTATGCCTTCCTGGAAATAGGATGAACTGTTTGTTGACAGAAAAAAATGAAATGCCTTGCAGGGCAGTAGTGCTGATGGTGGTGCGTGAAGAGGAAAGGAATATGTATGACCAATATTGGCTGGCATTGAAGCTCTTCCAGTCATATGGTATCAAATTGATTCGAAAATCTCTTTCTCAGGTTATTGCTGAGGGCAAACTGGGCAGTAACAATGAACTTTTCATGTAAGGAAAAACCAAATGCCACAACATTTCCTTACGTTTCTATCTTATTTTGTTTCTGCTCACAGGTTGGAATCACCAGTGATTGTTTACCTAGATGGACCTTGACAGCAGAGATGCTGAAGCAATAGAGGTTGTCTTCATATGTTCACATTCTTGAGCCAATGTTACTCTAGTACAAGTTGCCATCTAACTAATGAAAGTTCAAGCAAGACACTATGATCATTTGATGACAAAACGTTATGAAGATGTCTGAATGAAAAGTTGAGAGTAGTTCATATAGTGAAGAGGTTGAAGGCCTGTCAGTTGGACCTGATTTATTGTATCTTGCAGTGGAAAGCAGGTTGTCTCAGTGGTGTATTACAGGGCAGGATACTCACCTGATGATTATCCTTCTGAGAGTGTAAGTATTCTCTCAAAATTGCCTATAATCTCTGAAACTGATTAGGTACTTGAACTGCTTATTGGCCTATGTTGCCTGGCAATGCTCTCAATAGAGGAATTAGAGTGCTTATGAGTGCCTCATTGTGTGCTAATTGTCATAATGTGACACGACACTAAATTGTGAAGTCAAAAGCCCAGTTGCTCCAATTTTACTTTGGAGATTTGACCTTGAGATATAAGTGTTTATTCTTAGAAGAAGGTTACCTGTATTTTCCAATGTCAGCAGTAGATAATATTGTAATCTAATATTTGTGCAGTGGCAGTGTAAGAGTATAGTAATGGCAGAATATTCACCTGCTGCCACATGGGCTGCATCCCAACAATTTGTTGATTTGTATCTCACTGGTTGTACCAGGTTAGGATACTCTCGGGGTCACAAGTAGCAAACTGGTAACATGGGAGGAATAGTTTTCCCTTGAACCATGAACAGTAGTGACCACATTGGACACAATGATGTTATCGATTAAATGAAGTTGTGGGATGCTATGCATTATCAACCCTGTTGGATAGCATGCTGTTTCTATTCATGGTACCCTATGAGGGGGGTCTTTTGGAGCAATCTCAAAAGATTGCAAAGCTTATTTTCTTGACCCATTTTGTGCATAATTTGGTGGAGCAGGAGTGGGATGCCAGGCTATTATTGGAGCTGTCAACAGCAGTCAAATGCCCCAACATTTCCTATCATTTAGCAGGTGCTAAAAAAATTCAACAAGAGTTAGCAAAGCCAGGAATACTTGAAAGGTAATTTTAACTATCTATTTAGTTATTTGCAAACACTTTAATATGTCAGAGTTTAGTTGTTCTAGGTTTGTTTGAATGCTCTAATCACAGGGCACCAGAGATATGCAGTTACTTTACTAATATGTTCTTTTGGTGACTGAGCTTGTAGGTTTTTTGACAACAAGCAAGAGATTGTGAAAGTCAGAAGTTGTTTTGCGGGACTGTGGAGCCTTGAAGATGAGAACAGTGATGAAATTATCAAGGAAGCAATAAGGAACCCTGAAGGCTTTGTACTCAAGCCTCAGCGAGAAGGAGGAGGTGGTGCCCTCATACATTTTCTACTCCCAAGTCTTTTTTCAAATTTTTAAATACTTGATATGACCTCTTTACTGCTGTATCTCCAATTCTTTTTAAAACCCTGTTTCCTCAGGTTTGGGAGGTCAGGAAATGCCTTGGATACCCTCTTGCCTCTGGCTTTTGCTTCTCTGCTTCTTTGTTCCCTCTATGCTGTGAACTAGCTTTTGGTCACAGCTGTTGGGTACCCAAAAGGTTTATAAGTGTCTTGTCTGTAAGAGGCTGTTACATCCACTGTTAGATTTTGCTGATTCTCTTGATTTTTGGTGCTGTGAACAGGGAATAACACATATGGGGCAGATGTGAGTGAAAAATTAATCCAACTGAGGAAAACTGATGGAGGCATGGGACTTGCTGCATACATTCTAATGCAACGTATCTTTCCTGCTGTTCATCCTGCATATCTTGTTCGTGATGGGATTTGGAGCTGTGAAGAGACAATCTCTGAACTTGGTATTTTTAGTACTTACTTAAGGTAAGTAGATCCTTTCCTCGGATCAATCAAATGAGCTTGCTTGTGTTGTGAATATGAAGTTTTGGTAGGTGGATTGACCCTAGATTACAACATAGAGAGTTGGCATGCTCAATGTAGCAGTTCCACAATTGGCATTGTGTGTTTCACACTCCTCTATTATCCTGCATGACTACACATTTCGGGTGTGTGTCTGAAGTATGTACATCAGTACTTGACCCACAGAGCCTAAAAGACCTTTAACAGCTCTAGCTTGGGTGGTCAATATTGCACTAGTCTGTCCATCTTAACTCCACACATCATTTTCTAAAGCTATATTTAACAATAACATTTATTTTGGTTGAGGTCAAGGTCAACAAATAGAATAGAATTGCCAATGGATGTCCTCAGTGATAACAGTGGATATGATTGTTCATGGCTGCAGAAATGGCAATAAGGAAGTCTTGAATAAGGAAGCGGGCTACTTATTGAGAACAAAAGTTGCACATTCCAATGAAGGTGGAGTAGCAGCTGGTTATGCTGTTCTTGATAGTCTGTACCTAATCTAGCTCTACTCTGGCTCATTGATTGTTAAATTTACAGCGGACAACTCAATCACTTACATGCAATTTTGAAAACCGTCAGGCTGCTATCAGATTAGGTTGGTTTTGTTCTTGAAGATAGAGATTTATTACACTCATATCCACACTTGGAAATGTACAATTTGCTAGAGTTTCTGTATAATACTTGTCCCTGGTTTACAACCATGGAGCTTTACAACAATGGAACAATGTTAAATCTTTTGTGGTTGGTTTCTGTTGGCTCTCAAAGTAACCACATG
>Ga0116229_10006744_pt1 | contig 18391 bp, 13 predicted proteins | sample S1TSphgellanicum_3_FD_87313 | JGI IMG/M metagenome (GOLD analysis project Ga0116229, IMG submission 87313) | Host-associated microbial communities from peat moss isolated from Minnesota, USA - S1T2_Fc - Sphagnum magellanicum MG | ecosystem: Host-associated > Plants > Peat moss > Unclassified... | reverse complement strand
TGCGGTGGGCGGCTCCATCGCCATGAACGCCAGGATCTGGAACAGGTGCGTTACCACCATGTCGCGATACGCGCCGGTCGCCTCGTAGAAGCCGGCGCGCTTGCCCAGCGCCAGCGTTTCCGGCACATCGATCTGCACGTGATCGATGAAGTTGCGGTTCCAGATCGGCTCGAACAGCCCGTTGGCGAAACGGAACGCGAGGATGTTCTGCGCCGGCTCCTTGCCCAGGAAGTGATCAATACGAAAGATCTGCTCCTCGTCGAACACTTCATGCAGCCGGGCGTTGAGGTTCACCGCGCTCGCAAGATCGGTGCCGAACGGCTTTTCCATGATGATCCGCGAGCGCTCGACCAGGCCGGCCTCGCCCAGCAGCCGCGCCGCCGACAGTGCCGCGCTGGGCGGCACGCTCATGTAATGCACCCGCCGGCATTCGCCGGCGAACGCGGTTTCCGCCTGCTGCACCGCGGCCTTCAGCGCCTGCGCTCCTGCGGCCAGCGGCACGTAGTCCAGCGACTGGGCAAACGTGTTCCAGTCGGCTTCCGCCACCTTGCGGGTCGAGAATTCATCCAGTGCCTTGCGCGCCACGGCGCGAAAGCCATCGCGGTCGAGGTTGTCGAGCGACAGCCCGATGATGCGGCAGCCGGGAATGAAGCCGGCCGTGGACAGGTGAAACAGCCCTGGCAACAGCTTGCGGGCGGCGAGGTCACCGGTGGCGCCCACCAGCACGACAACCTGCGGAAAGCGCGGGCCGACTTCCGACGGATTTTTTATCACGGGTTAAGGGATCCTGGCCTGCACAGCGACGCTTCGAAGCACCCCAAAGCTAACTTATTTTTGTGATAATCGCGCGCCCTGAACCTGAGCCCAAGGGGACGCCAATGCCGCCCATGCCGCCGATTCCGTCCGTGAAGACAACGTTGACGCGACCGCCAGCGATCCGACCGGCCGCGCTGTTGCTGCTGCTCGCCGCACTGGTTGGCGCGGCCGGCATCGCGATGGCGGTGCCGGCGAAGCAGGCACCCGATTCCGCTCTGGTGGCGGCGGTCGCCAGTCCGATGCGCCAGGCAGCCGACGTGGCCCGCGATCCGGTACGCCATCCGGTGGAAGAACTGACGTTCTTCGGCCTCGCGCCTACCCAGACCGTGGTGGAGCTGTGGCCCGGTGGCGGCTACTGGACCGATATACTGGGTCCTTACCTCGCCGCCCGCGGACACCTGTACGCCGCGTTGCCGCCGGCAAGCGACAAGGGTGAAAGTCCTTCGGTCACCAAATGGCGCGCGCGCTTCACCGTGCAGCCGGAGCGCTATGGCACGATCGTGCCGACGACGCTCGGTGTCGGCCAGTTCGAGATCGCGCCACCCGGGTCGGCCGATCTGGTGGTCACGTTCCGCAACCTGCACAACTGGATGGACGGCGGCTACGCGCCCGAGGCGCTGGCGGCGTGCTACAAGGCGCTCAAGCCCGGCGGCATCCTGGGTATCGAGGAGCATCGCGGCCGCACCGATCAGCCGCAGGATCCGAAGGCGAAGAATGGCTACGTGCGCCAGGACTATGCGATCGAACTGGCGAAACAGGCGGGTTTCGTCCTGGTGGCCTCGTCCGAGATGCTCGCCAATCCGCGCGACACCAAGGACTGGGTCGACGGCGTGTGGACGCTGCCGCCGACGCTGTCGCAGGGCGAGAAGGATCGCGACACCTATCTCGCGGTCGGCGAGGCCGACAATTTCGTGCTCAAATTCCGCAAGCCCGCGCGGTGATCGCGCACGGCAGACAGTACTGCACACGCTGCCTGCACTGGATGCGCCATCGGCACTGGCCGCAATGGTTCGTGTTGCTGCTGCTTTGCGTCGGGTGTTCGGTCGCGGCGGCGAGGCATCATTACCAAGCCGATGCGCCGGACGGGGTCGCGGGCCAGTTCGATTACTATCTTCTGTCGTTGTCCTGGTCGCCGACCTACTGCCTGACGCATCCGGAGGACAGCGCGCAGTGCAGCGGTAAGGGTTTCGGCTTCGTGCTGCATGGCCTGTGGCCGCAGTACGATGCCGGCGGCTATCCGCAGCGCTGCGCGGACAGCACCCTGAGCGCGGATGACGAGACGCTCGGGGAGACCGTGTACCCGAGCCCAAAGCTGGTACGGCATGAATGGGCGCAGCACGGAACCTGCAGCGGGCTGGATGCGGCGAGCTACTTTCGGACCGCTGACCGTGCGACGGCCGTGGTGCGCATACCCGCTGTGCTGGACGCGCCGGCGTCGTCGCTGCTGATGACCGACGATCAGATCATCGCCGCATTTCGGGCCGCCAATCCGGGTTTGCCTGCGCGCGCGATGACGGTGGCCTGCAGTCGTGGGCAGCTGTCGGAGGTGCGGATCTGCCTGACGCGCGAGCTTGCGGCAAGGAGCTGCGGGCGCGGCGTGCACGGCAGCTGCCCGCGCGGCCCGGTGCAAATCCGCAGCATGCGCTGAAGCGGCGCAGGTCGCGCGCCGACAGGTTCCGCGGCGCGCCGGCAGCCGCGCGCCAGCAGGCCTATGGCGGCAAACCGCGGCAGCCGCCGGCGAGCTGTATGCAGGTGGTTTCCAGTTGCACGATGGTCGTGGTAACGGCATCGAGCGCGGGCGGCAGCCTGACCCGGACCTCGGTCAGGGAATTCACGCTTCTTTCAAGGTTCAGGATGATCAGCCCCCTGACCGCGCGGTCGGACATCTCGAACAGGCCATCGGTCCCCAGGCCATTGCGATTCGCCGGCGTGGTGAATTGCACCAGCCGATCGCTGATGTACTGGACCTGGTCGTCGGGATCCGGCGCAGCCTGCAGTGCGGAGTCGGAGACCACGTGCTCCTGGCGGATGGTGGCGATGAACTCGTCTGCGATCAGCCCGAATAATTGCGCGGCCACGATCGCCACATGAAAGCGCCCGGAGGATCCGGCGTCCGAAGTCTGGATCATCACGGCGGGGCCGGCGATTCCCGGCAGTGGATAGAACGGCGGCTCGAGTCGGCGGGGTGTGACTACGAGGATGGTGCCGTTGGATCCGTCCCAGCCGCGGCATTGCCAACCCCTGGGAGCATAGACGCCGGGACTGTTCAGTGACCGGTAAAAGGCCAGCTGTGGCGCCATGCGTCCATCCACCGGGGCCGGCATCGACACGCCGACACGGGGCCCGGAAGCCCCCGGCTGCTCATTGGTGGGGCAATCGACCAACGGCACCGGCACCGGCACGGGTTGTTGAGCCGTGGCAGTCTGCGCCACGCCGGCAGCGGCACAGTACAGCAACATCGCCATACGCATCGCGCCGCTACGCATCGCCCCGCTACGCGTCCCTAGATCGTGCGCGAGGTCGGCCGATCCACCGCACGCACGGTGTAGCCGCCGGATTTTTCGTCTGCCTGAAGCTCGAGGAAACCGCGCTTCTGCGCCTCGGCCAGCAGGTCGTTGAATGAGCGAAAGCCGTGCGCGCGCTCGTTGAAGCCCGGATGGCGCCGCTTGATGGCCTGCTTGATCATCGAGCCCCAGATCGGTTCGTTCTCGCCGCGCTCTTCGGCAACCGCTTCGAAAGTCTCCACCACCAGCGCGAGCGCTTCGGTGCGGTCCGGGCCATTGTTGTGCGCGCTCTTGTCGCCGTTCTTGTCGCCGTTGGCCGCGACACCGGCGGTCGCGGCAGTACCGGCGATGCCGGCGGTCGCGGCGGCACCGGCATTCGTGGCGGTCGCGGCTGCCGCGGCGATCGCGGTGCGCCGGCGCACCTTCGAGGGCTCCTTGCGCACCAGGTCGTCGTAATAGATGAATTCGTCGCAGTTATTAATGAAGAGGTCGGAGGTGGAATTCTTGACGCCGACGCCGATGACGGTCTTGTCGTTCTCGCGCAGCTTGCTCACCAGCGGCGAGAAATCGGAATCGCCGCTGATGATCACGAAGGTGTCGACATGACCCTTGGTGTAGCACAGGTCGAGCGCGTCCACGACCATGCGGATGTCGGCTGAATTCTTGCCCGACTGGCGCACGTGCGGAATCTCGATCAGTTCGAACGCAGCCTCGTGCAGTCCGCGCTTGAAGTCCTTGTAGCGATCGAAATCGCAATAGGCTTTCTTGACCACGATGTGGCCCTTGAGCAGCAGCCGCTCGAGCACCTTCTGGATGTCGAAGCTGGGGTAGCTGGCGTCGCGCGCCCCGAGGGCGATGTTCTCCAGATCCAGGAACACCGCCATCGTGGTGTCTGTGGTCCGGAGGTTCATGGCGGGTGATGCTGACAAGGGACGGGAGTATCACATATCCCGCCCACGCTGCCTTGGCATCAATCGGCATTCACGGTAAATCCTGCAGCGCCGCAAAGGTGCCAGGGGCGCTGGCGATCGACTTGAGCACGCCGGGATGGTTGGTGATCACGCCGTTTATCACCGGATGGGTCGGGCCGGTGGAAACGACGATGTCGGGCAGCCCCCCTACGACGGTATCGGCGTCGTGGACGTCGGCAACGACGATCTGGTTGGCGTCCTGTACGGGGTAGTTGCTGGCGGCCAGGAATGTGCCGGCGGTGGCCGGATTCTGCAGCAGCACGCTGACGGCCTCGCTGCCGCCGATCACGATATCCGGCAGGCCATCACCGTTGACGTCGGTCACCACGATATCCTGCGCCAGCGATCCGGCGGCGGTCGCATAGGCGACGGGCGCGAGGAAGGTGCCGGGATGCGCCGCGTCCTGCAGCAGCACCGAGACGGTCGGCGCGGCTCCGCCAGCCGGGCCCGGATCGGTGATCACCAGGTCCTTGAGGCCGTCGCCATTGACGTCGGCAATCGCGATCAGGTTGGCGCCGATGTAGTCCGAATTTGCGGTGGCGGTAAATACGCTTACCGGCGCGGCGTACGTGGTGGTACCGGCGGCGCCGGTATGCAGGAGCACCTTGACGCCGATATTGTCGGTCAGCGCCACATCGAGGATGCCATCATTGTTCAGGTCGCCGACGGCTACCCAGTTGGCGCCACCGGAATACAGCGTGATTGGCGTGGCAAAAGTGCCCGCCGAGCTCTGCAGGAACAACGAAACGTTGTAGTCGGCGGATACGAGATCCGTCAGGCCATCGCCATTCATGTCGCCGACCGCCACCTGCGAGGCACCGGGCGACGACAGCAGCAGAAACGGGTTGAAAGTGCCCGGCGCCTGCGCGTTGTTAAAGAACACTTCGAGCGCGCCATCGTCGTAGCTGGCCGCCACCACGTCGTTCAATCGGTCGCCATTGAAGTCGCCGACGGCGAGGTACAGCGGGTTGTCGCCGGCGGTGGTGACGATCGGCGCCGCGAAGGTCCCGGGCCCGGTGTACAGGTAGCTCATCAGCGTGCTCGAGTACGGTGAGCCGCCGCCCTTCACGGTGTTGGTTTGCACGATAGAGATCGGGTTGGTGGCGCCGGGAACGCCAAAACTGGCACCGACCATGCCATAGGAGACCTCGTACGACGGGTTGTTCTGATAATAGTTGTAGCAGCAGTCGTGGTCGTCGTCGCAGCTCGACAGCAGGGCCAGCGCGGCGAGCGGCGCCAGGCGCGTCCACCGCACCCCCAGCCTCCGGGACCTGCGCAGTTGTGGTAGGTCTGACATCATGGGTCTCCCCTAGCTTTACGCCCATAGGATACGGGAGCCCAACGATTGAGCGCTGCCCAGGTTGACCGCTGATGGCGAAAGTGGAATACGCGATACTCGGCGCCGGTGCGATCGGGTCCATCCTTGGCGCGCACCTGGCGCGTGCGGGGCACTCGGTGCTGATGCTGGCGCGCGCGCGCCGCGCCCGGCAGATCGAGCGGGACGGTCTCGCTATCACCGGTCTGACCGAGTTCTCGCAGCCGGTGCCGAGCCTCGACGAACCGGCGCAGCTGCATGCGGCCGAGGTACTGATCGTCTGCACCAAGACCTATGCGACCGCCGCCGCGCTTGCGGTATTGCGCCACGCCGACATCGGGGTCGGGCTGTCGATCCAGAATGGCCTGATGAAAGATGAGATGCTGGCCGACGCGCTGGGCAGCCAGCGGGTACTGGGCGCGCTGGCAAACCTGAGCGGGGAGCTGCTGGCCTCCGGCAAGGTACTGTTCACGCGCAATACCCGGCTTGCGGTCGGCGAGCTCGATGGCAGCGACAGCGCGCGGGCGCAGAGCATTGCCGCGGCGCTTGAAGCCTCGGGTATCCGCGCAGCCGCTAATCGCGACATCCTGGCCCTGGAATGGTCGAAGTTTGCCGCCTGGGCGCCGATGATGATCCTGTCGGTCACCACGCGCGCGCTGACGTGGAAATTCCTGCTCGATCCGGGCACGGCGCTGGTGCTGGTGCGGCTGGTGCGCGAAGTCGGCGCGCTCGCCACGGCCCGGCAGGTGCGCCTGCTGGATGAGGGCGTGCTGCCGGTGGCGATGATCTGCCGGTCATCGGACCAGGATGCGCTGGCGGCGCTGGCCGCGATCGGGCGCGAGATGCGCTCGAGCGCCCCGCTGCATCGGATGTCCACGCTCCAGGACCTGGAAGCCGGCCGGCCGCTGGAGATCGAGGAAACGCTGGGTCATGCGCTGTCGATGGCGGCCGGGCTGGCGCTGACCTTGCCGCAGCTTGGCGGCTTCTATCCCCTGGTCGCCGGGATCGACCGCACCCAGCGCCTGTAACCCGCAGGGTTGTGACCCGGTTCTCGGTTTCCCCGCCGCGGGCGCCGTTGGCGGTATTCCGTTAAAGGAATTGTGGGGTCGCTGCCCCCAGCAGCACGCTGGCCTCGGCTAACGTCGATGGGTATGTCGGCCCCGATTACACAAGAAAGCCTGCAATTTCAGGGCTACCCGCGGCGCTGCGTGCTGATCATAGACGATGATCCCGCCTTCACGCTGCTGGCCAGCGAGACCCTGCGGCAGGCCGGCTTCGACGCCCGGATCGCCAGCAACGCCAAGCAGGCCGTCGCCCTGTTCGAGCAGGAGCAGCCCGACCTGGTGCTGCTGGACGTGGAACTGCCAGGCAGCAATGGCTTCGAGGTGTGCGCGCAGCTGCGCCTGATGAGCCCGCGCGTGGATGTTCCGATCGTGATGGTGACCGGCCACGACGACACCGCATCGATCGCCCAGGCCTACCATGTGGGTGCGACCGATTTCATCCATAAGCCGGTGCTGTGGCCGACGCTGCCGCATCGCATCGGTTTCATCCTGCGGGCGCGCGACAACATGCGCGCATTGCAGGCGAGCGAGCAGAAAAATCGCGCGTTGCTGCAGGCGTTGCCGGACACGATTTTCATCGTCGGCCGTGACGGCATACTGCTCGAGCACATCACCGGGGACGACAAGGGCACGGGGAACAGCCTGGTCGGCAGGCAGCTGGAACAGGTGCTGCCCGCGGGCGTCGCGCGCGCCGCACGCCAGGTGCTCGGCGGCGCGACGCCCAATGCGGCGCCCAACGCGACGCCCCATGCGATCCCGAGCGAACTGACTACCTATGAATTCCTGGTCGGCCGCGGCAAGGACCAGCGATCGTTCGAGGCGCGGCTGCGTCCGCAGCCCGATGGTACGCTGCTGATCATCACGCGCGACACCACCGAGCGGCAGAAGGCGAAGGCGCGGATCGAGTACCTGGCGTACTACGACATACTGACCGGACTGGCGAATCGCCAGCAATTCGTGCGCCAGGCGGGCGGCGCGATCCAGGCCGCGAAGCAGAGCGGTCGCATGATGGCGCTGCTGTACCTGGACCTCGACCGCTTCAAGCGCATCAACGACAACCTCGGTCATTCGGTCGGCGATGCGCTGCTCAAGAACGTCGCGCGCCGGCTGGAACAGAGCACCGGAAAATCCGACGTCACCACCACGGTTGGCGACAGCGCCCGGCATGGACTGGCGCGAGTGGCGCGACTGGGTGGCGATGAATTCGTGGTGCTGCTGACCGGACTGACCGACGAGGCGCAGACTGCCGCGGTGGCCAACCGCATACGCCAATCGCTGGCCGAGCCGCTCGACTGCGGCGGCCATCGGCTGGTGGTGACGCCGAGCATCGGCATCGCGCTGTATCCGCAGGACGGCACCGATATCGAGGACCTGCTGGTCAAGGCGGACATGGCGATGTACCAGGCCAAGGACCAGGGCCGCAACGGCATTGCGTTCTACGGCCATTCGATGGCGGTACGCTCGCTCGGCCGCCTGGAGCTCGAGAACGACCTGCGCAGCGCCTTTCAGAGCGGCGACTTCCAGATTTTTTATCAGCCGAAGGTGGACCTGGCGAGCGGCGCGATCATCGGGGTGGAGGCACTGCTGCGCTGGCATCATGCGACGCGCGGCTGGATTGCGCCCGACGTGTTCATACCGGTGGCCGAGGAAACCGGGCTGATCGCGGAGCTTGGCGACTGGGTAATACGCGAAGCCTGCAAGCAGCTCAATAACTGGGTCAATGAAGGACTCGGCTACCTGACCATCGCGGTCAATGTCTCGGTACAGCAGTTTGCCAGGGCCGACTTCGTCGAGTCGGTGCTGCGCACGCTGTGGCAGTACGGCGTCAAGCCCGAGCAGCTCGAACTGGAGATCACCGAAACCCTGCTGATGCGCAACGTGGATGACACCACCGCCTGCATGAAGCGCTTCCGCGCCGCGGGCGTGATGCTGTCGATCGACGACTTCGGCACCGGCTACTCGTCGCTCGGCTACCTGCGCCAGTTCCCGGTCGATGCACTGAAAATCGACCGCTCGTTCGTCAAGGACCTGCACACCAGCGACGATGACGCGGCCATCTGCGCCGCCATCATCGCGATGGCGCGCGAGCTCAAGCTCAAGGTCATCGCCGAGGGCGTCGCCAATGCCGATCAGCTGGAATTCCTGCGCCAGCACGGCTGCGACCAGGTCCAGGGCTACCTGATCAGCGAGCCGATTCCGGTCGCTGAGCTGGCGGCGCTGCTGCGCCGGCACAAGCAATTCGCGCCAACCGGCGCCGGCACCTATGTGGCAGCCATTGCGCCAGCCGATGAATCAGCTGATGCGCTGCCGCCGAACTTTGCGTCGTGATTCACTGGATCGGCAAACTGTCGCTGCGCGCGAAACTGCGCGTCATCGTGCTGTACGCGGCTGCGGTGGCGGTGCTGATGGCCTGCGGGCTGTACCAGTTGGGCGAAGTGCTGGCCCAACGCACCTCTCAGGCTGAAAGGCTGCGCGAACTGGCGAGCGTCGTGGGCGACCATGCCGCGACGCCATTGAAGCAGTTCAATCGTGCGCTGGCGCGCCAGGCACTGATGTCGCTGCGTGCCGACCCGGACATCCAGACAGCAGCGCTGTACGACGGCGCCGGCAACCTGGTCGCCGATGCTGACTTCGGACCGGCCAGCCCCGGTCCGGCCAGCCCCGGTCCGGCCAGCATCGGTCAGGAGAGTGGCGCCAGCGCACAGCGCCTGCGTGACTGGTCGATCGACGCCGCCGGCAGCGGCCAGGAGCCGATCCGCTTCCTCGGCATGAGCGGCGTCCACATCCAGGTGCCGGTGATGCTGGACGGTGCCAGGCTCGGCAGCCTGCATGTCTATGCGCAGCTGGCCGGGATCTACAGCCTGTGGCCGGGATCGCCGCTGCACATGCTGCTGGGATTCCTGCTGGCGCTGTTCGTCGCCTATGCGTTGTCGATCCGCCTGCAGCGTTTCATTTCCGCGCCGATACGCGGGCTGGCGCAGGTGGCGCGCGACGTGTGCTCCACCAGGAATTTCTCGATCCGCGCCGACAAGCAGGTCGACGATGACTTCGGCGCACTGATCGATGACTTCAACCAGATGCTGGCGGAGCTGGAACGGCACGACCTGAACCAGCGCATCAACCGTAACGACCTGGAGAAGCGCGTGCGCGAGCGCACTGTACGGCTGGACGCCGCGGTAGCCGAGGCGCAGGAAGCGCTGCAGCGCGCGGAGAAGGCCAGCCGCGCCAAGAGCGAATTCCTGGCGCGCATGAGCCATGAGATCCGCACGCCGATGAACGGCGTGCTCGGCATGGCGGAGCTGCTGCGTCATTCCACCACGCTCGATGCGCGTCAGCGGCGCTACGCCACGACGATTCATCAGTCCGGAAGCGCCCTGCTCGACATCATCAACGACATACTGGATTTCTCCAAGATCGAGGCCGGCAAGCTGACGCTGGACCAGGCGCCGTTCTGCCTGCGCGACATCGTCGAGGACGCGGTCGATATCCTGGCGGAGCGCGCGCACAGCAAGGGCCTTACGCTGATCTGCGACATTCCGGCTGAATTCGACATCAAGGTGTCGGGTGATGGCCAGCGGCTGCGCCAGGTGATGATCAACCTGATCAGCAATGCGGTGAAGTTCACCGACCGCGGCGAGGTCAAGATCACGCTGCGGCGCGAGGGCTCGAAGCTGCTGAATCCGGACTTCCGCTTCGAGGTCGCGGATACCGGCATCGGCATCAAGCCGGAGAACTGCCAGGCGATCTTCGAGTCGTTTGCGCAGGAGGACAGCTCGACCACGCGCCAGTACGGCGGCACCGGACTGGGACTTGCGATCTGCAAGCAGCTGGTGGAACTGATGGGCGGGCAGATCGGCGTCTCGAGTACGCCGGGCGTGGGATCGACATTCTTTTTCACGGTGCCGCTGTCGACCGACCCGACCGCCGAGCGTGACCGGCGTACCTCGGTACTGAATCGCACCCACATGCTGATCGTCGATGACAATGCCACCAATCGCGAGATCCTGCGCCATCACCTGCTGAGCTGGGGCGTGATCGTCTCCGAGGCGCAGTCGGGGCAGCAGGCGCTGGAGATCCTGGACAAGGCGCTGGGCGGGATGTTCGACGTGCTGATCCTGGATGGGCAGATGCCGGACATGAAAGGCGCGGCACTGGCGTCGACCATCCGGTCGCGCCCGCAACTGGCCGGCGTGCCGATGCTGATGATGAGTTCCTCGCTGTCCACGCCGCCGCTGGCTGGCAACGCCGCAGACGGTGCAATCGCGTGGCTGAGCAAGCCGGTACGCCGGACACAACTGCACGCCTGCCTGTCGTCGCTGGTGCTGAACCAGTCGCTCACGCCGGATGCAACCCTGGACCTGCTCGGGGACCGGGGCGCGAGCGCTCCGCGCAGCGGCCCCAAGACGTCGCGCGTACGCAGGGTGCTGCTGGTGGAAGACAATCAGGTCAACCAGGAGGTGGCGCAGGCGATGCTGCAGGAACTGGGTGTCGAGGCGGTCAGTGCCTGGAGCGGGGAGGAAGCGCTCGAGAAGCTGATGACGGCGGAGCGCTTTGAAGTGGTGCTGATGGACTGCCAGATGCCGAAGCTCGATGGCTATGCGACCACCAGCCGCTTTCGCGACTGGGAGAAGGAGCAGCAGCGCGCGCGCACGCCGATCATCGCGCTGACGGCCAACGCGCTGAGCGGGGATGCGGAGAAATGCTTCGCGGCCGGCATGGACCGCTATCTCAGCAAGCCGTTCACCAGCGAGCAGCTGTACCAGGTGCTGGAGTCGTGCCTGACCGATGGCGCCGCGACCGACGCCGAATCCCGGGTCGACAATGGCGTGCTGGATCGCCAGGCATTGGGACGCATCCGCGCGCTGCACCGCCCCGGCGGCCCCAACCTGCTGGCCAAGGTATTTGGCCTGTACTGCTCCAGCTCGCTCGCGCTCACCGATGCCATCCGGGCGGCGGCGTCGTCCAACGATGCGGAAGGCCTGCGCCAGGCCGCGCACGCGCTCAAGTCCAGCAGTGCCAACGTCGGCGCGATGGCGTTTGCGGACCTGTGCAAGGAAGTCGAGGTCGCTGCGGCGTCCGGCAAGCTGGATGAGGCCCGGGTGCTGATCGACAAACTGCTTGCCGAGCACGGCAAGGTACTGCAGGCGCTGGAGGCGCAGAATATCGCGGCCTGAAGGTGCGAACTGTGAGCGCGATCGCGCGCGTGCCGGCTAAAATGAGCGACCGAAACATCCAGGGGAGGATCCAATGATGAGTTTCTGCACCCGTATACGGCGCGCTGCAGCGCCACTGGTGACTGCGGTGCTGCTCGGCGCCAGCATCGGCCATGCCGCCGACCAGGTTGCTGCAGCACCCGCGCCAGCGCCCGCACCCGCCAATCCGCTCGATGCGATTCCCGACAAGATGCCATTCAACCTGCCGTATGGTGCGCCGATCTCGCTGCAGGGTGCCCAGGCTGCGGTGCAGGCGGCAGTGGCCGAGGCCAGCAAGCGCGGCTGGCCGATCAACATTGCCGTGGTGGACTCGGGCGCCAACCTGGTGACCTTCGTGCGCATGGATGGCGCGCAACTGGCGTCGATCGCGATCAGCGAGCACAAGGCGCGCGCCGCGGTGAAATTCCGACGCGCTACCCGTCTGTTCGAGGATGCGATACAGAAATCAGGGTTCAACTACTCGCTGACGCTGGATGACATCGTCGCGTCGCGCGGCGGCATCCCGCTGGTTGCCGATGGCAGGATCATCGGTGGCATCGGCTGCTCCGGCGGAACCGGTTCCCAGGACGAAGTGGTCTGCACGGCGGGAGCCGCCAGCGTCAATAAGTAGCACGCCGCTCGACGCGCCGGCGGCTGCTGTACCATCCGCGGATGATCATCCAGCGTGCGCTCCTGACGGCAGGACTGGCCTTGAGCCTGGCCGCCGGTGCGGCCAGCGCGGCCGGCGCAAGTGGTGCCGCCGGCGCGGCCGGCGTGACTGGTGTCGCCGGCGCGGCTGTTGCGACTGGCGCGCCGGATGGTGGCTCGCATGTGTCCGTGCTGACCGGCGAGCAGGTGGTGCAGATACTGGACCAGACGGTCGAATGGTATCGGACACTGGGGACGCAGCAGCAGACGGCGAGCCAGCCCAGTGACCTGCTGATCCTGTACGCCAACCAGCAGACCGCAAATCAGGTGATCGCGCTGGCATTCGACATCGCCCGGGCGAATGCGGAGTTGCTGAGCAGCGAGGCCAGCAACGCGACGGTCAGCACCGATACGACCGCATCCTCGCCTCAGATCGATGAGCTGCAGAAGAAGCTGGTGGTGCAGCGACAGAAGGTCGAGTCGGAGATGGAAGCCACCCGCCGACAGCTGGCCGCCGCCGGGAAAGCCGACACTCGCGACCTGGCCGAGAAGCTGGCCGAGCTGCAGGGGGAACTCGCGATGATGGATGCGAGGGCGAACCTGCTCGACACGATGGCGCAGTTCGTCAGCCAGAGCGTTGCCAACAGCGGCAGCGCCAATGCGCTCAAGGCGCACATCGACGCGATCGCGATGTCGGTGCCCACGACCGCCGCGGTGCCGACGGGTTCGGCAGCGATGGCAACGCCGGCGAGCAGCAGCGCCGCGTCGCCCGCGAGAACTGCCGTCGCCGCGCCGGCGCCGGTGCCGCTGCTAGCCGCAGGCAACGCCGGCGGCGCGCGCGCGGGCATCTGGGACCTGGCCTCGAACGCACTGAAGCTGTCGGAGAAGATCAGCACCATCAAGGCGATCGACCGCAGCACCGCCGCGCTGGAATCGACTTTCGCCAAGATCCGCAGCAAGCCGGTGGAGCAGCTGAAGGCGTTGTCGGCGCGCAGCGATGCGCTGGCGGCGCAGGCCGACAGCGCGCACGGAGTGGCGCTGAAATCGGTGCGCGACCAGATCGACACGCTGGCGTGGCTGTTCAAGCAAACTTCCGACATCCTGATTCCGCTGAGCAAGGAAGGCGTGCTGCTGCAGCAATATCGGCGCAATCTTGCGAGCTGGCATCAGGCTGCCAGTCGTGAGTACGAGGATGCACTGAAGGCGCTTGGCCTGCGCGTCGGCATCCTGCTGGCGATGCTGGCGGTGGTGTTCGCCGCCGGCGAGCTGTGGCGACGGCTGGTGGTGCGCTATACGCTGGAACCGCGTCGCCGCTACCAGTTGCTGTTGCTGCGCAGATTGACGCTCTGGACGCTGGTGGTGGCGATCATCGGCCTCACGTTCGTCACCGAGCTGAGTTCATTCGCGACCTTCGCCGGTTTGCTTACCGCTGGAGTCGCGGTGGCGATGCAGAGCGTGCTGGTATCGATCGTCGGCTATTTCTTCCTGATCGGAAAATACGGCATACGGGTCGGCGACCGGGTGCAGATCGGCGCCGTGTCGGGCGAGGTGATCGACCTCGGGTTGGTGCGCATGCACCTGATGGAAATGAATTCGCAGGGGCCGCTGGGCGCGACCGGCCGGGTGGTGGCGTTTGCCAATTCGATCGTGTTCCAGGCTTCGGGCGGCCTGTTCAAGCAGATTCCCGGCGTCAACTTCGCCTGGCACGAGATCACGCTGGCGCTGCCCCCGGGCGCCGACCATGCGGCGCTGAAGCAGCAGCTGAAGACGGTGGTGAGCGAGGTGGTGCAGGAGTTTCACGAGGAGATCGTGCGGCAGACGAAGCAGATCGAAAAGACCACGGCCTCGAACTCGGTGGGCAGTCCGCTACCCCAGGTGCAGCTGCGCTTTTCCGCCACTGGCGTGGATGCGCTGGTGCGCTACCCGGTGCAGCTGCAGCACGAAGCGGAGATCGACGAGCGGGTTTCCAAGGAGCTGATGAGGGTAATCGCCGCCAGCACCGCCGGCAGCGCCGCCGGCGCAACCGGCGCCGCCGTCGAAGCAACCGGGGCCGCCAGCGGCAACCCGCGCCCGTGAACCTCGCGCCGGGCTGGCATCACGACAGTCCGATGATGTTGGCCTTGTCGTCGATGTCGATGCGCACGGCGGACGGCACCTTCGGCAGGCCCGGCATCGTCATGACATCGCCGCAGATCATCACGATGAATTCGGCGCCGGCGGCGAGCTTGACCTCGCGCACGTTAACGGTGTGTCCGGAAGGCGCGCCCAGTGCCGACGGATCGGTCGAGAACGAGTACTGGGTCTTCGCCACGCACACCGGGAAGTGGCCGTAGCCCTGGTCCTGCAGCTGCTGGATCTGCTCGCGCACCTTGCGCTCGGCACTGATGCCCGCAGCGCCATAGATCCTGGTGGCAATCGCGTTCATCTTGTCCCACAGCGGCAGTGACTCGTCGTAGACGAAGGTCATCTTCGACGGGTGTTTGTCTACCAGGTCGACGACCGCGTGGGCCAGGTCTGCGGCGCCGGCCGAGCCTTGCGCCCAGTGGCGCGCCAGCACCACCGGGGCGCCGAGCGGCGCCATCTTCGACTGCAGCAGCGCAATCTCGGCGTCGGTGTCGAAGCTGAAATGATTGATCGCCACCACGCATGGCAGGCCGTAGCGATTGCGCACGTTGTCGACGTGGCGTGCAAGGTTGGCGATGCCCTTCTCCAGCAGCGCCAGGTTTTCCTTGTTGACGTCGCGCAGCTGGACGCCGCCGTGGTACTTGAGCGCGCGCAGCGTCGCGACGATCACCGCGGCGGCGGGGCGCAGGCCCGACTTGCGGCACTTGATGTCGATGAATTTCTCGGCGCCGAGGTCGGCACCAAATCCGGCCTCGGTCACCACGTAGTCGGCGAGCTTGAGCGCGGTACGCGTCGCCAACACCGAATTGCAGCCATGCGCTATGTTGGCGAACGGGCCGCCATGGACGAACGCCGGGTTGTTCTCCAGGGTCTGCACCAGGTTCGGCTTGATGGCCTCCTTCAGCAGCACGGTCATCGCGCCATGCGCCGCCAGGTCGCGCGCCAGGATCGGCTTGAAGTGACTGGTGTAGCCGACCACGATGTTGCCGAGCCGGTTCTTGAGGTCGGCGAGGCTGGTGGCGAGGCACAGGATCGCCATGACCTCCGAGGCGACCACGATGGTGAAGCTGTCCTGGCGCGGAAAGCCGTTGGCAGGACCGCCGAGGCCGACGGTGATGTCGCGCAGCGCGCGGTCATTCATGTCCACCACGCGCTGCCAGGTGATGCGACGCACGTCGAATCCAAGCTCGTTGCCGTGGTGAATGTGATTGTCGATCAGCGCCGCCAGCAGGTTGTTGGCCAGCGCGATGGCACTGAAGTCGCCGGTGAAGTGCAGGTTGATGTCTTCCATCGGCACCACCTGCGAATGGCCGCCGCCAGTGGCACCGCCTTTCATGCCGAATACCGGACCCAGGCTCGGTTCGCGCAGGCAGATCACGGCCTTCTTGCCGATGCGGTTGAGTGCATCGCCGAGTCCGACCGTGGTCGTGGTCTTGCCCTCGCCGGCCGGCGTCGGGCTGATCGCGGTTACCAGGATCAGCTTGCCATCCGGCCGGGATTCCAGGCTGTCGATGAAGCCGAGATCGATCTTGGCTTTATGGTGGCCGAAGCTTTCAAGGCTGGCAGCGGGTATTCCGAGCTTGTCGGCGATCTGTGAAATCGGCTTAAGGGTTGCCTGCTGGGCAATTTCAATGTCCGAAAGCACTTGGTGGTCTCCCCTGGTGTTATCCGTTATGTGCCCGCAATGGTAACCGCACCACGGGCACTGCGCTGCGACTAGCGTCCCGATAATGGTGCGATCGCCTCGGCCTTGAACGTCGGCAGTGCCCGGACGCTGCGGATCACCGGCAGGCGCCACGCGCCCAGCGCCAGCACCAGCGCGGTGACACCGGCGAAGCCGAGCGAGGCGCGCAGTCCGGCGTGTTCACCCAGCCAGCCGCCCCACAACGCGCCCGGTCCGGCGGGCAGCAGGATCAGCCAGCGCATGGTGCTGGTCATGCGCCCGAGCATCCGGCCCGGCGTCACCGACTGGCGCAGTGCCAGGAAATTGACGAACACGAATACGGCGCCGATGCCGTAGATGAACAGCATCATCGGGAAAGCGACCAGCCCCCAGGCGTTCAGCGGCGCCAGCGCCAGCAGCAGCCAACCCACTGCGCTGGTGCCGAAACCGATCACCAGCATCGGCCCTGGCCCGAAGCGACGCGCCAGGCTATGACCCACGGCGCTGGCGAGAATCGTGCCTGCACCCAGCGCGACGTAGCTCAGGCCGACTTCACGCTCGCTCAGACCCAGCAGGCGCACGGCGAACAGGATCTGCACCACGTTGGCAGACTGGCTGCACAGCTGGAACACGCCGACGCAGATCGCCATCGCCACCAGCAGCGCGTGGCCGCGCACGAAGTCCAGGCCTTCGCGCATCGCCGGCCAGAATGGCGGGTTGGCAGCGCTCGGCGTCTCCTTCACCGTGACGCCACGCAGGATCGATGCCGATACCAGCAGCAGCAGTGCGTCGGCAAGCAGTGCCAACGGCGCGCCGGTGAGCTTGATGAGCGCGCCGGCGGCGCCAGGTCCGGAGACTTCAGCGGTCGACTGCGCCAGCGAGTTCTTGGCGTGCGCCTCGACCAGCCGCTCGCGCGGCACGATCTGGGTCAGCACCACCTGTGCGGCGCTGCCGGCGGTGGTATTGACTGCGCCGATCACGAAGCCGACGACGTACAGCCAGGACAGCGACAGCGCGTGCAGCCACCAGGCGATCGGCACCGTGGCCACCGCGGCGGCAACCGATATCTCCCCGACCACGTACACCGGCAGTTTGCGCACGCGATCGAGCCACACGCCGGTCGGCAGCGAGAACAGCACGAATGGCACCAGTTCCATCGCGGTCAGGAAACCCATCTGAGTCGCCGACGCATGCAGCAGCACCGCCGCCGTCAGCGGCAGCGCCAGCAGCGTCACCTGCCCGCCGAACGAGGAAATAAGAATCGAGCTCCACAGCCGCCGGTAGGTCGCGTCGCGCAGCAGGTCGCCCGGAGCAAGCGCAAAGCGCCGAGTGAGTGCAGTCACCTGGATGAGTTCCCAACCCCGCAGCCCGCAATTCTAACTGCTGCGACCTTCGAAATGCGCCCGCACCTTGGCCGCGACCTGGCGGTCCGTCATCCGGCCAGCGGTCTCGACAGCGTCCACGTGCCCACCCAGGTTCGCCTTCAACAGCCGGGCGTGCAGTTCGCCCTTGGCCTCGCCGGGCCCGAAGACCAGCAGCTTGCCGTAATGGCGCAGTGCCGCTGCGACCGCGTCGTAGTAAATGTTGAGCTCACCGGTCAGCGCACGTTGACGGCGATCATCTGCGGGAACCTGCAGCGCCTCATACGCACCTTTCATCGGCGAGTCGCCCGCACGCTCCAGGTGCTTCTCGACCTTTGACAGGATCACCGTGCTGACCTCGCCGTCGGCTGTCAGGCCGATAATCCGGGCCTGCCGATGGTCGATCCAGACGCCGGCGTTGCCTTGATTCATTGTCATAGGTCGAGATTCACCGGCCTACCGTACGCCTGCGCCGTGCTGCCCTCCGTGCGTCCTCGTACAGACAGCGCAGCGCAAACGCTGTCAATTCGTCAGAAATGCAATGAAAATCAGCCGCGACATGTCCCAGGAGCAGCAGAATCAGCAACAGCAGCAGCGGCCGGCGCCGCGCGAGGCCAACGCTCCGGTGCGCGTGCTGTTCGTCTGCATGGGCAACATCTGCCGCTCACCGACAGCCGAGGCGGTGTTCCGGTCACTGGCGCGGCACAGCTGGCCGGAGATTGCAGTGGAAGCG
>Ga0116229_10006743_pt1 | contig 18392 bp, 18 predicted proteins | sample S1TSphgellanicum_3_FD_87313 | JGI IMG/M metagenome (GOLD analysis project Ga0116229, IMG submission 87313) | Host-associated microbial communities from peat moss isolated from Minnesota, USA - S1T2_Fc - Sphagnum magellanicum MG | ecosystem: Host-associated > Plants > Peat moss > Unclassified... | reverse complement strand
TTCCGGAGAAAAGTAATATTTGCAGCCAGATCCACCAGGACTCAAACGTTTGTAGCTTCAATACTGTGATGATCCAGATCAGATCAGGGTTTGCATAATCTCGCGGCCGGTTCCATACCCCCCAACACCCAGAGGAGCAACATATCTGGATTTCATCGGAGCTTATTGGTATGTACTCTAGTGTAAGTTTTGTGTCAGCTCTCTGTGTTCTGATCTGAAGCTCTATCAAGGATTGTTTCTAGGTTTTCTTTTGCTAGTTTTGTTTCCTTTTTTTTCATTAATTTTTATTTTCAGGGTCGGGAGGGTGGAGGTTTTTTGTGGCAGTTTTTCAAGAACAACCCACATACTTGAAATATTCACCCGATCTTGTTTTACTTCGTCGCGGATTGTTTTCGACTATCAATCATATTGTGACCCAGCGTCAAGTTGCGTTTTCTTCTTCTTTCGAGCAGAAACAGATCTTGTGACAATCGTATTCCATTTTACAGTCGGCCGGACAGCAGGTGCTTTCATATCAGAAGGACCCAACAGTGCAGAACAAGGCCAAGAAGAGATCAGATTTCTCCCCCATTACCGGTATCTGTGTCAGGTAAGAACAGTGCATGCTCCCCTCTGTGTGTGTGCGTGTGTTGGAAATTGGGTTTTCTGAACTCTTTTGGGGATATCTTGCGTTGAGGTAAGAAGCAAAGCCAAGGGAGCTTGGGGTTGAAGGCCATGTTCTTCTTCTTCTTCTTTCAGTAGCTCTCTAGCTGTTTCTTCAGGTTCTGTAAGAAGTGGAGCTTCATCACAGAACTCAAATCTGGTGAAGATAGCTAAGTCGTGTCATGCGGCCTTGAACCCAACCTATTTTTGCTGCTCCCCTAGTCTTGCCTCTAGGTTTTCACTGCGCATGATTTTGGAGTATCTTTTTAGCACCTGTCTGATGTCTGTGCCCACCTCTGCAATACAGTTTGCCCTCTACTGCCCTGTCAAGAAGACTCACTTGAGAAGGTTTTGGAAGTCTGCAACAATGACAAGAGATGCTGTCATGTTAGATTATGAGATCACTGAATATGAGCAGCATCTTGTATACTAAGATTGTGCCATGGACGTGCAGGACTGATGTCAGCTACTGGGGTTTCTGAATGGGATCTAGTTCAGTTTCCTAAGTAATTGCACTTGCAGCTGAGCAAGGAACAACTTAGAGCTTCCTAGTCTTTTTTTTTCAGTGTTCAGAATGTTCAGAACTGTGCTTCACATGCTGAACAGTCTTTGTCTATGTGCATGGGAATTGGGTTGACATCTGAAACTCATTCCTTTGTTTCTGTGAGTATCTGACTGGAAACTCATGAGCATGTAGCATTGATGTTATGAAGGTGACCAAGCAATCTTGCTGCTGATTGCCTTATATGTCTGGTGCACGCTAGCTGTGGGTCATTGATTCTAAGAGCAACTCCACTGGTGCTCAGTATGTGACTATGTAAATTAACATTGGATGAAGAAAAGTCAACACATGTTGGATTGGCTAAGCAAAATGGTTTTGGCCCAGCATTTTTGCACAGTCTGCTGAGGTTGGTAAAAGGCACAGCAAAGCCTAACACCTGCCAGACAAGAGTAATAAATAAAATCTGACTGCTGCTCCCTGTTTCTGATTGGCCAATCATAATAATTGGTCCAAGTGGTTTGCTATTAGTAGTCTCCCATCTGTTTGCAGTCCCAGTTTTAGTTTTATGGGCGAGGTTGAAAAACAAGTGAATAACTAAACTTGGATGTGAGAAATACTTTTGCAGGGTCACATGCTGAGCACCACTGGAGATGCTCTAATACCATTTGTGAACTTCTTTGGTTGTAGTTGGCATCCTGTTGAATTGGATTGAACTTGTTGATGTGGGATGAACGAGTTTGTGATCCTTGATGAGTTCTTCCTGACTTGGTAGTCTGCTGGTTTCACAACACACATGGCATTCTTCTATCCGCTGAAATCAAACTGAAGTCAGTTGCTCTCTTACATTCTATTCTTTAACACTGTGCTGTGAACGATGGATCTTGAATAGGGAAAAGAAAATGACAAACGGGATGTGGTCTGAGTGAGCTCTGCCAAATTTCATTCAACGAGATTCAAGTGGAGGAGAGAGATAGAGATAGTTAGATTCTTCCTCCTCCTGCAGGAAGCTGAAATCCTGCAGGAAAACTCATCATCCAAGTACCCAAGTTCCAGAAATCCAAAGTTAAATTGCAGATCTTTGTCTGGCAATCTGCAGGTGAGCTTTATGTTCATGTGATTGAGCTGTAGTTTTAATTCATTGTTTTCTGCATGAGGAAGAATGCAAGAGACTCCAATGAAAAAAAAAATATTGAAAGACCATTTCAATGAAAAGAAAACATGTCAACAAAAGAAACCCATTACAAGACCAGTTTAGAACAAAACTAAAGCATTCTCAAAATCTCCAGTACTGAGTCCAATTATATCCAATTTTTCAATGTGTGGCAGGTGGGATGTTTTGGTTGGCGAAAGCAAACTATGGTATTATAAGGCACTGTTACTAATCTTGTGGCACTTAATTTATTTATTTTTCTTAGAAATATGGGTTTCAGATCAATCAAGCTTTGGATGGTTTTAAATTGTCTTTTTCTAATAGGAGCACTAGTGTTTACGACTATGACACTTTGGTTGGTTGCGCCAACAAGCTTCAACATGAAGGGTGGCTTCTTGCACAAGGTTTATTATTCTCCAGATGTTGGCCCAATTTTTCACGGCATAGTTTTAAGCATCAACACTGAGCGCTTTGATCATACAGGATCTACACTCAAGCATTTGAATATTAGGGTTACTCAGCACATACCGCTCAAGTACAACAGCATCGAAGTGGACCAGGAATTGGAGAAGTTTCAGGGTTCACGAAAGTACCACACTGATGAGTACTTGAAGGTTTTCTCCAACCGGATGGCATTCATTGCTGCAATGCAAGCTTTTGCAAATGATCATTCTGTTGATCCAAATGCTTGGCGCTTTTTCTTTGAGGATGACATTTCTTTACACCCTAGCCTGAAACCTGATCAAGCCAAAGAAATACTGGAGACAGGTTTGTCCTTAGCATCAGGCGATGGAATGGTCTACTTAGGACTTTGTGGACCACGTTGTGCGGGAACAAAAATGCCACTTGTAAATGGCACTGGTGCTGAAAGGTGCTCTGGAACATGTGCCCATGCATTTGGGTTCAAAAGATGGAAAGTGGCAAGGTTTCTGTCAATCATGGGGGACTTAGAAATCGAGGGTCATGATCCCCACATTGAGAGTATGTACTTTGATCGCACACTCCTTGCTTATGGACTTCAGGTGCACAAAGTCTGGCTTATTGGGATTGACCTGCAAAGCCCTGCAAGAGAGGGTTATGATCATTTTGGTATCCTTTTCCAGGATAGGGATGCCTTCCACTCGTCAATAAAGGACTGATAAACATGAGTACCTCACACCATAACCATAGGTTGTTTTCTTCACTTCAAGATGGGTTGTGCCATCTATTTGGAGCCCTGTGATTAGTGTTCCCAAGTTCTGTAGAATCCCTGTGATTGACATTCCCAAGTTCTGTAGAATAGTAAAAAGTCATTCTTCCCAATTATGAGATTGGAAACCTTGATATATGGATCATTGAAGAATTTTCATTGGTTTCTTTCATGCACCACATATGAAGTAGTAAAACATGATCTAGCTTAGAATACAGTAGTAAAACTAGTAGTAAAGAGGAACTGTCTTCACTTGTGTACACCTATTAGGGTTTAATGTGTTAACAAAATGTTTCATGCTATGTTGCTATTTGCAGAGATAGTGTGCATAGGTCTGCACACTGCTTACTTTACATTTGTGTGATGACCTTACCCATGACATTGATTTATTTAATGCAGAATTTTTTCATTGCACTTCACTTTCTCTGAACTATATTGAGGTTGGTGTTAAAGCCCTTCATTTTATCACCATCTTCTTGGAATAGCTTCCTAAAAGAATGGTTGAGCAACCACAGAAAACTTACCTTCATTGGAAAAGCCTATGTCCCAATACACTAAGCCCACATTTCAGGTTATGATGACACTGACACAAGAGATGACACTGCATCCCCTCCTTTATTGCCTGCTGGAAAAAGGGCAATTTTAAGAAATGCACAGAAAGCTTCTCTTCTGAAGTTCAAAGTCACAATGCAGCTCAAGCTAAAATACAGTGAAAGATTTAACCTATGTACTCAAGCTTCCTTGGAACCTTTCCTGACTTCACAAGAGGGTGACTGCAATCCATCCTTGGACATTGGATAAACACCCACCTGTTGAATCCAATTGCTGCTCTGTGAATCTTCCCTTCGCGGCAATAGCAAAAAAGTTCCATGTAAAAGAAACAACCAAAAACCACCAACTGTTTTAGAGCTGGCTTTTAATGCAGGTCATGAAAAAAAAAAGCAATGTCAAAACTATTTTCACTAACAAAACCCATATAGAAATTTGAGAACGTGGTAGAATGCACAATTTCAAGGTTTTTTTGGGTCACTCCATTAATCCCTAAACATCAGGGAAAGCCAACTATACACTGAAAAGTGGACCAAATTGGTCTGCCCTGACGCTTAGGGGTAAAGATGCAACCAATTGTGTACCTATTAAAACTCCATCTAAGCCTGCCCCCAGTTTGCTCTTAGTATCTGGAAAGCATTCTTGAAATGCTTTCATAAGGACTGAGAAATTCTCAATACATATGATTTGAGTCAACCCAAAAAGAATTGAGAGATGACGAACCACTTGTAATAATGTTATGGATGTTTCAGATCCAACAACATAACAGCAACCAATCAGCAAGTGTGAGAAAAGTGGAAACCCAACCTGAAGAAAAGAGAAAACAAGAACACAAAATTGAGGAGGAGTTTGAAGAACAGCAATGTTGTATACATGCGTTCAGGGACCTTCAACAGTAACATGTACAGTAAGTATTGAGCACAAAACCATAACATTCCCCACTGACTTCATCAGTTCCAGCCAGGGGTAGGTTAATGTCCAACAACATAATAACCAGGTAATGAGATTCTGCCACAAGACCAATCTTTTGCCATTGTGAATTTGACGAGTCCTTGATCCATGGAAGAAGAAGAAGACCCCAACTTAAGACTTTTTAGTGAGTGATCAAAGAAATTATGGATGATATACTTGAGAAAATCCATTCCTGATGCTGTTTTTCATTCAGAATTGTACATGAAATATTTTAGGGATCTTATAATGTGCAATGGCATTTCAATTGGACTATGCTTTTCTAGACTACACAGAAAAATGAAGGATTATGCTTGCAATTATAAGTACTTGCTCAATGACAGGACATTTCACCTCCATTATTTCAGGTGAGCCTCATAACATTTTTTATGCATCACAACATCGCCTTTTCATTTGCAATTGTGATCAAAGTACACTCTGAGTGAATTGTTTGTTATCTCTCCTTTACCGAAGTTCTCAAGGTTTGTTAGTTTCCTCATACTTCTTTCATGATGATGAAAATGCCCAAAAACTCAGCCTCAAAAACTTCAATCATGATGGAGCTATCCTAACCTCATACATTTACTTCATCCATGATGTGGTGAGTGTAAAACGCTTTCACCAATTTGCAAGGAATCCATGTCTGGCATGTTTCATTTTAATGAGATGGAAGACATGGATGAGAAAATCTAGAAAATGTTGGAATGCCTTGCCTATTCATAAACATGTTTTATATAGCATACAAGACAGTGAAGAGGTATAGGATATCCATTGAGCCACTGGGGCCCAGGGGTCCCGTTTGTGGGAGGAGGGCATAGTTACATAAACGCTCGATGGTTTAGTGGTGTCCTAGTGTTTCAGATATTTGCCCAATCTTGATGCCTTGTTTGTATGAGTGCCTGATTTCAGACTGATTCTGATGTGTAATTTGTGCACATCAGAGCAGCGCAATTTTTGACTGTATTCCTGCCATTCTGCAAGCTACATCTGCGGCATACTGGAAGCATATTCTTCCTCAGTTGCTGTCCAATGGAATGAACAAAACCTTCATCATTGCTTGAGTGTTGGACAGTTCCTTTCTTTATCATATAATATAACTGGATGTCTCAATCCATTGCTGTCAAGGTTCTTCTTGACAGGATGTTCCACATTCTTGGAAAGCAAAAAGCACGAAGCCTCAAACCCATGAACAATTTCATCCAGCAATCGTGTACACAAAACAATAAATGTTACAATCTTTCATGTAAAGTTCCTGTTTGTCCAATCCATTTATCACAGTTTTGGGTTTCCCTGTGAGCTGAAAAACAGACAAACTCATGAAAGATAGAACCTGACAAAGTTTGGCACAAGTACATCACATGGAGACTGGATCCTCCTTTCATTATCCTGACTACGCTTAGGTTTGGTCAGGCTAGGTTGGATTGCCAATCTTAAGAGCCGATGCACCCATCTGAAATTTCTGACAAGGAACTTCTTGTGACCTTCAGAAAACCAGACCTCACTGCTTGTACTCTGCATTCCAGATTACAAAAGACCAATTCTTGTACACAAGGTGAAGGATCATTACCCCCATGTGGGAGTCCTATGATCATGAGATACAAACCAGAAATACAAAAAGGAGTTCAAATACTATACCTAAGTTTGGACTGCTGACCTTCTAATTTCAAAACAACCCCTACTGGCAAACTGTCACAATTTTCAACTTGAAACTGGCAATAAAGCTTGTTATGAATTGTGGGGTCAGGTCTTGCGAGGTAAGGAGCTATAGGCCCATCAGAATCATCACTGAGTCCTTATCCAAGACTTCCAACAGACCTGAGATTTCTGTTAAACCCTTGCAACTCTTTATAATGGCTGCTGCGATTCTTTCACAAGTGTTTGACATCATATGGGAGTGAAGTCTGCAAACATAAGGTGGCCCATGGACACTGGGCATCTGTTCTATTAGAGTATGTGCACTAACAGAAGGCACAGAAAATATAAATTTGATTCATGTGTCATCTCAGAATCAAACATGTGTAGGAGAGCACATACCCTATTCCCCCAGGCTGCAGACAATGTTTGTACAAGCCATTTCTGTATGTCATTCCTCTGACATTGATGACACGCTCTATTTCCTTTTTTGTCTTCCTTTGTTCCACTGAACCTCACAGCTTCAACTAATAAAACAATGTATTCATTTGCAGACTACAAGCAGTTGAGGATCTGTTGCAATGCGAATAAAATATTCATTGAGATATTGCGACTGGAATGGTGTGGAGACACCAAAAGAATCCTTTCCAGCAATGTAACATCAACAGGTTGCATCTATGCATGTCAGCATGGTTTTTATCATCGGTGTCTGTGTGATCATCATGTTCTGCTTGTGCAAAACAGTAAAAACAAATGGGCATCATGTACTCATGTACATCATGTTCGATGGAGAAGGGATAGGCAAGAAGAGATGGGTGGAGAGATTATGTAAGCTCTCCAAAGGAATACTGGATATATACCTTTTGGAAAACCAAATTTATTGATGGAAAACTCTGTCTTCACTGCCTTCCAATTCTTTCTTCAAGAATGTACGTACATATCAACACAACACAACATGTTTTTATCAAGAGCATGCAGGAGTGTTCAAAGAGAACATAATCAACAACACCTAAAAAGAAAAGCATCTGCTCCTGATAATACCTCCAGTTCCTCCAGGAAGTTTTGCATATTTCAAACAAATAGATCTCCACATGATCTGAAACATACAATTATGTGTCAACATGGGTTTTTGCAGAATCGATGTAGTACTGCAAACAAAATGTACAACTTGTATACGAACCTTTCTTGTGCTGCAAAACTTTTGTGCACGTACAGACTTTCAGAACATCTTGATCAGATTCCGCACATTAATTTGAAGCTTTTGTGTCATGGGTGTAAACACTATTTATGAAGTAATGTTGCACATGTGGAGCAATACAAAAAAATGCACACACACACACACACATACATATACATATACCCATGAGGATGTTTCAATTATCAACCAATGGATATGAATATTGGTCAAATGTATGGGAAACTTCAAATCATCGAAAATGTACAATGGCATTCTTGTAATATACCATGTATCTCCCATGTATCTAAAGCATGTAAGATTTGGCAAGATGAAGAAATTCAACATTTCCAAACTAAACACATGTCAATAAATTATACCAAATGATTGTTGGATAATAATATTTTGATAGTTTTGTCTAGTCTAACTTCATATCATATGTTCAATTTAGTTTAAGAAAGATGGTGAATACCAACCACAATAACAATCACAAGCAAACATATTGTAATAAAAAAAGAAGTTCCCAATAAAATGACCAAAACCTACCCATTTGGCTTCTTAAAAGAAGTGGGTTGGCAAGGAAGCAAATCATTCAATGAGCTTGGAACTTAAGCATGGTGCCTAGAGTTGGAACTTAGGGCTTGCACATAACATTTATCCTATAGTCATGCATGTTATAAATTACAACATAAAATAATTATATTATAGGATTAAGCCAAAAGGCAAGGGGGATGAATGTGTGCATTCATAGAAATCATGGATGAATGTATTAATACATGGATGGAATTATAATAAGATTTTATCCTTGGAAAATTTTCACTCATCTAAAGGTGAGTTTAAGAACAAATTTTGACTCTTATAAAATAGAACCTAATGAAAAATATTTTTTGACTCTATTGTTCTATTTGTCACAAATGAGCATTAATAACAAAGATGTCTATCCAACTTTCCATGATTATTGAAGCACAAACTATGAAAATAGCCAATGATCATAGGAAGGTCAAGTGATATTGGACCTGTGGTCATGTTGACAACACGTCCACAAAAGTGACAAAGTATGGAATATCATTTGCTTGGGTACTTTGCCAAATTCATTTTACTTGTTTCCCAAGTTCACTTTGCCAAATTTCCAAATCCACATTGCTAATTTTTTTATTTGGTTATTTTGTCAAGTTGATTTTAATACTTTGTCAAGTCCACATTCCCAAGTCACCAATTCCAAATTACCAAAATAAACATTGCCAAATTTCCAAGTATACTTCAACATGTGAATGCCTTCAATGAGCTTCTAGTTGCCTACAAATATAAAATTTTATGAATTGTCCAATGCTTGAATTTTTTTCAATTTGCCCAAATTTATGCCCCAAAAACTCAAAAATTATTTAAGATTTTTGCTAGGTTACCCTTCCCCCAATGAATTTTTTGTCATGAATTTTCACAACTTGGTGATTGAAAAAATTGGAAATTTTGGTCTTTTAATGTAAATTTGACCAAAAAAATACATAGAATTTTGGAAACATTACCAAACATTTGAGACCACAAACTGAAAAGAAAACATCGCTTCCTCCCTCTTTTCCTTTAGTTATTTCTTTAAGTCATGTTTTATAAGAAACTTGATGGTTTTTTGAAGATTGAGAAAAGCCCTTTCAAAATTCAAACTATCCTTTGAACTCACTAAATCTAATAAGCATGTGTTCAACCTCCCTAGGAAAAACCCTGTTTTGTTTGTTCAAGGAGTAGGTAAGATTATGTTAGGTTCACTATTGAAGATCCTGACTCCCATAGATGTCCCTAACAAAGGCATGTCCCATCTCGCAACCATGATTTTATGGATGAACATTATTCCATGATAGTTCAATCCATGAGATTTTGTCCATATTAACCAACATAACTTCATCCATAGATTGAGTTTCATTGCATTAGATGGCTTCAACTCCACATCATTCATAGAAGTAAATATAAAGAAAATATGAGATTTGAACTCAAAAAACCTTTCAATTGTTTTTGTATGTTCAAAAAAATTTGGAGGAGGGGCCATTGTCATGTGGGAAGTGGGTTATGCTTTTACAATACCTTTTGCTTTAAAAATATTCCATTAGCTCAAGGTAGACTTTTTTTTTCCCCCCCAAAGCTTGTAATCTCAAAGCCTATAACATGGGTTTTTGATTCCAAGCATGAGGTTTGGACACCATTCAAGTCAATCATGTCTATAAAAGTTCAAATTATTAGAGTATTCAAGTGCTTTCATACCTAATTTCAAGCCACAATTTCAAGTTTGTTGATTCCAAGTGTGTTTGGAATTAATAACCCCAAGCCGTGAAACAAACAACCATGTGCCCACAATAAAAAAACCCCATGCTACTTGGGCTTTGAAGCCATGGGCTTTGGGGATAAATAGAATCCATCAATAGCATCTATCATTCATCCATTTTCCATCCAAAATTTTCATTCATCCATTGCATTTAAGTGCACATCTATAAAATTGTCAAAGAGATCTTTTGATGGATTTCATCCTATTAGTTTTTATATATCCATTTATGTCACCTACATTGATGAATGACATTTGTGCATGTCAAATGATCATCCATTAACATGTTCATCCATGGAAGTGATTTGGATGCCATCATGTTATAAGTTCTAAGTTTGTGCCTAAGCCATCATTTGTTGGCTAATTAAGATGACATGGCCAAACATGATTAATTATCACCCAAAAAAATAAATAAGCCTACGAGCAAATTGTTTTAATTTTTATGACCCAAAATATTTCACATTATAATATTATGTAAAATTGATTCAATCATGTTTTTAATTATTTTTGTTTTTGAAAAGTCTAAATTTAACAAATGACCATTTGGAAGTTGAAAAATTGGAAAAAAACTTTGATTTGAAGGTCATTAAATGATGCAACAATAGATGTTAACAATGATTTGCGTCACTAAATGATCCAACAAATAAATGTTGACAATGTTTGGTTTCAAATTTAGTAAAAAACTTGATCACATATTCCATCAAATTAAAAAATTATTAAATAAATTCAATAATAACAGTAAATACTATTATTGTTATTTCAATAGGTATAATATTTTTAAATAATAATTCATAAAATGAAATAAAATCACATAACTAATTATTAATCAAAATTTATACTAACTACTATAGTAATTATATTTTATTTATTATAATAAATTATTATTATTATTTAATATAATTTCTTAAAATTATTCCAATCTGCATGATAATCTTTTCACAATAGTTCTTATAACAATATATTATAATACTAATATTAATTATAATATTTATACTTATAATTTCAATTATAATTATAAGATAGTAGTAATTAATTAATTAATGATATTGTTAAAATTTTATATATATATATATATATATATATATAGCTAATAATTAACCTAGGCTATCCATTTAATTACTACTACTACTATTATTATTATTATCTCACTTATTAGATATAGCTATTATTGATTAAAATATTATATATTTAGTAGTAATAAAATTTTTAATTCATAATTTAATAGGTATAATAATCTTTTAATAATGGTGATCGAATTACAACTAAATAGTTTACTTAGTTTAGGTTGATTATTAGTTAGGTTAGTTGGTAGACAAATTATATTTCTACTTAATGTATTTACTAACCTAGTTAAACCTTAGACTACTAGCTTAAATGTTGGCCTAACTACATTTAGATTAAGTTGTAATTGAATTGCAACTAGGTTGCAATTGAATTACAACTAACTAAATTTTATTATAATTAGGTTACAATTGGGTTACAATTAAATTACAACTAATAGGGTTTATAATTAAATTGCAACAAGGTTGCAACAAAAAATTTCAAATATTGTTTGTTTTTCATTTCAAAGAATCTAAATTATATTAAGAAGTGCATTAAAAATGTTGAAAAAACAAAAAAAAATCAAATTTTAATAGCCATTTAAAATAAACCAATCAAAAAGGCTCAACCTAAAATGATATAAAAGATTTTTAGTTAAATCCCATATGACCTAAATGAGGCATAACCTAAGTGTTATGTGGCCTAGGTTTAAGCCTAGCCTAGGTGCCACATAACCTAATCTAGGTGGCCTATGTTTAGGCCTAGCCTAAGCTTAAGTTAGGTGTCAATTTGTAGACCTAGTTTAGGTTTTGATGTTTAGGCTTAAATGAGGTCATTTATGTTTTCGTGCCATGTGACGTAACCTAGCTTAATGTTGAAGTGGCCTAGCCTATGGATGTGGATGTGCCATGTGTCATTTAATTATTGGTTGACATTTTGCCAATTGAATTGTAACAAATGTGAACTTCCAACCATATGTTTGATAATATCATGCAATGTCAACAAATGAAATTCATTCAAAGATGGATCATAGTTGAAAATGACCTTTAAATATAATAATAAATAGGTTTATAACTAAAGTGGTTAATGTTCATAGTGTTCCCACATGTTTATCAATTTCAACTTTTTTGGTATGTAGTTGCAAAAAATATGCTACAATTATAAAAAAATAAATTGCAATTGCATTTGCCATTTTCAATTGAAATCAAGTTGAAAAAATAGTTACAACTAGGACATATTTCTCCTAATGATTCTTGGGTAACTTACATAATTTTTGAAGCATGATGGTCAACAAACTTCAAAATCTTAGATCATCTAGAATCCTAATTCATTATAAACCATTGCAAATGACAACAATTCCAAGGTGAACAACTTCAAGTCTAGATTCCAAAAGTTGATAAAATCTGATCAAGCTCAAATCATGATTTGCAATCACATCAAGCTTGTTGCTTATACCTACAAAGTCCTAAATCCCGCAAGCCATTGAATCAATAAGTTGTAACAATCAAGTACTAACTAGTTATCAACTGGTGCCATTGTAATGCACATTGCAAAAAGCTTGAAACTTGAAGTCTTTAAAGGACTATCACTAAGCTAGTTGCCACAATCATCAAATCCCAACATTCATGCTTGGCAAAACTCAAAGGGAACATGGTTTTATAAGAGAGTTCAAAGGGTTGTAAAAACCTTACCAATAATCATGAGGCGAATGTGCTTTGGTAATAGATCACATCCAAGGGTGACTAGTGACTATGTGTCAAGGAGTGTAGAGAAGTGTCAACAAATCGAACATGGACATTGTCAAAATTGAATGCTCCTCCATCACAAGCAAAGCCATGAATGTAACAAAAGAGAAGCAACGGAGATTGACAAAAGAGAAAGCTCCTTCTTTCTTGAACAAGGTTGAAAATGCTTTAACCCTAATGTTGGGAGGAGACATCCAACACATCCAACCGTAGATGCACGGGCCACACGATGATGACATGTGTCAATCAATGTGTCTTGGGTTCTCTTGCAAATCTAGTCTAGAGAGATTTTGCTATTTTAAAAAAAAGGATTAACCTATTTTACATGCTTAGAGGTAGCCAACCCCTTTAAGAGGTAGGAATTTGGCTAAACTTCACTAGTAAAAGGAACACTCTACTTGAGTATCTTTCTGGCTACAGGACAGCCTCCTTTGCTCTACAAAATACATGTGATAAATATGTGAAAGAAAATTTTGTCTCTTTACTGGATTCAGGATACCCTTTGCTTTTTCAAGGAAAAGACATGTGATTAAACAGTTAAAGAAAGGCTCCATCTTTTCTGGGTTTCAAAGCAACTTTTGCATCACATGAAAAAGAGTTGAGAATTTTTTTTTAATAGGCTGCACATCCAGGTTCACATGAAAGAGTTTCAAAAGAAATACTTTAATAAGGGCCTTATTCCATTCAAGGGCTGCACCTTCAGCGTAGGATCCCCAAAAGATTGCTCTTCATTGGCTCAGATTGTTCCCTTTAAAGTGTCTCTCACGTTGTAGTGTACCTGTTTTTGCACGTTAATTTTGGGGGGAAGGGGGGGGGGTGGGTCCTAGACTGGGTAGAGGCCAATTGGGTAGAGGCCCAATCAATACACAATGTTGGATGTGATAATTGTGAATCATATGTGTTCATGTCAAGTTCTCAATGAATTCACATCATGTTCTTAATGGATTTTCAACATGTTCCCCAAGTTCCCAATGTGTTTCTCAAGGTGTTCCCAATACCACACTTGTATACCATAACTTTTGCCCAAAGCTGAATAAGCTCTATATATATATATATATATATAGGTGGGCCAAAGGGAGGCATGTCTACCAATATGTTTTGGAAGTGTAGACTTCTATTGTAGGTGGGGTTGTTCAAAGTTTCACATATTTTGTTTTTTTTAAATCAAGAAAAAAATTCAGATTTTTTTGGGAAATCATTTGGGATGCATCTCACAACTACTTAATAGAACTAACAATAAGTGACCTAAGCTGGTTCCAATGGCTAGATATTGGTGGTTTTACAATGGACCCAATACTATAAGAGGCATGTTATTTTTAGTCCCATTACACCCCCCCCTATATGTTTTGGGTGTAGAAAACAAATTTGAATGGCAGACGGCCTTCACTCACCAAATGTAAATCATTGTTTAATACATTTGTTGGGCATCAATTTTAAGGGTGTATTTGGAAAGAAATTTTGATGCTTCCTTCATTCCTGGCTATGACCATGCATTTCACATCCAATTTATTTGACTGAACAAAATGCAAAAATTGAACCCAACAATTGAAAGGAAAAAAAGGAAAAAAAGGAAAAAAAAATTGAACCCATACAACAAAGTTGATGACCAATTTTTTTAAAACTTCAAAGTTGCATTGGAGAAAGAAAAACTGGCCTCTTGGCTGCATGCTGCATTATTTGGTCATTTAAATTGGTTGGACACCACTTTTGGCCTAGCTTAATACCCCCTTCATAAATGGAGGGTATTAGGGTGTTAGGCTTACCTCCACTCCAGGTCCCAACAGGGACCAACTAGTTAATTTGACAAGACTTATGATTTCTAATGAATATTAAAGAGTTATGTATGTAATCAAGAATGAAGCCATTTGACACATGAGGGAAATGATGGATTGCATGAAAGGTCAAAGCTGATGATAATGTGGCAAAAAAAATCAGCTATGATTGCACAACAACATAAGTTTTTATACATAAATGGTTATCACTTTGGTGCAAGTTTAAGGCAAACACTAGGGTAGACCGGCCGGTGGCCAAACACTTAAGCGTTCACGGTAGGCTGGACCCAAGGGGAGGGCTCCCTTGTTTCTGGTGTCCAAACAAAACTTGAACCTCTCCTCTTGGTGCATCTGACACACTAACAGTCGTCCCAAACAGATTAGAAATGAGAAAGTTACGGCCCCTCCAAGTAAAGGGGTCCAAGAACTCAAAAAAACAAACCACCCAACACTACAAAGGCTGGTTCCTGAACACACAAAAACTTCTTTGTATGGTGTTCTGCTGTTATTAGAGTTCAAAGTTGATTTGTAAAACTTTAGGCGGTGCTCCTATGGCATTTTAAATCATGTAAAATGAATAAGAAATAAAAAAGTTATGAGGTTTGAAAGTAGGAGGGGTCCAAAAACAAGAAAAAGGTACTCCTTTTGTAAGTTGGAAAGTTTGTTTTTCGTTTTGTTATTTTTTCATTGCTCCTTTTCCTTTGCACTTCAAAGATGATTTCTAGAGCTTGAGGTAGCACTCCCATAACATTTTAAATTGATCAAAATGAAGCACATATGATAAAAATATAAATAAGTGTTTAGTCATAAATAGGAGTTTGATGATGGTCCAATCTACCCTAAATAGGAGAAACAAATTCAACGCAACATCAATCTCAACATAGTTGCAACACAATGTTTAGTAAGAAAAATATTTTGAAATATTTTGATTGTACCCGAACTATGATTAACATTTTTTGTTTTCAAGAAAAAAAAATGATCTATTAGTTAAAATCTCTCTTTCGAATGAAAAGGTTTAGGTTTAAAATTTGGTCCTTCCATGAACAAAATGGATGGAAAAAAAAAACCTTTTGGGCAACTTCTTCAAGCTAAATGTCTTAAGGAGAAAAGGACTTTTCACGAAGTGAAAACAAAATGATAACCTCAATCATGTTCCATTCAAGAGAAAAGGACTAAAGTCCTTTGGGGAACAAAATCTCAAATGTTTGACAAGAAAGTTCACGGAAAAAATGTAGTCTAAATCAAACATTCTTTATACCATTGGAAAGCTCTTGAAACATAGATATCGAAAATAGTATGACAAAAAGAAAGTTGGGTGTCAAATTTCCAAGTGCCTTTCTCCTTGGGGGGAAAAAAATGGGGGAAAGGATTCAACTATTCGAGGAAAAAAGGCATTGGAAAATTTGATCTTTAGTTTTTTTTGTGCCATAAATTTTTTGCTCAAAACTTCAAATTTAGAAAGCAAGATCAATTTAGATATTTAAGTTTCAAAAAAATTCCAATAATATAAAAAATGTTGGATTTAAACAACATTTACCCCTTGTATTTTCTTGTCAAACATTTGTAAACTTGTTCATTAGGGGAAGTTTTCTCTCGAGGGAAATTGCTCCCTAGGGGAACTTAGTCCCTTTCTCTTCGAGGGAAGTTGCTCCTCAAAGCAACTTAGTCACTTTCTCCTGGGGGGAATTGCTCTTAAGGGGACTTTACCCCTTCCTCCCTGAAGGAAGTTGTTCTGTAGGACAACTTAATCCCTTTCTCCTTGGGACTTTGTTCCCCTTCTCAACATGGTGAGGGCTACCATTTTGTCAAAAAATCCATTTCTCCCTAGGACATCTACTTGAAAATTTTTCCCAAGCCCATTTTCATCCATTTCGTTCATGGAAAGACCAAATATTTTTGAAAAAAGGATCAAACCTTGAACCCTTCGGTTGAAAGGGGAAATTCTAAATAGTAAATATTTTTTCCTTTGAAAATATTGTGAAAAAGATATTTAAAATATTAATCATAGTTCGGGTACAGTCAAAGAATTTCGAAAATATTTCTTATAAGGCATTCTTTTACAATTGGTCAAGATTAGTGCCACATTGAATTCATTGTTCATGTTTAGTGTATTCCCAAGTCTAATGGTAATAATTGATGATGAAGTGGCATGCACATTCAACCAAGTGTGTTGGAATACACCCTTAAATTGGATTGTGGTAGCTTTCAATCAATGTTGGCCATTTATTAATTTTTTTAAATAATTGGCTAATTTGGTTTTGGATTTTTTCCAACCAATTAACCTAGACAATTCCATTGAAAAAAACCTTAGTTTTAATACCAATTTTTTTCCCCCCTCATTCAAAATCAATTCTTTCACAATTAGTTTTATTTCATTTAGATTAATTGGTTATATTTAACTAGTTTTGAAACATCAATTTAACATTTTAAGCTTGATATAAAGACAATTTTTTTTTTTTCAAATATTTCAAGGGCTAAGAAAAAACTAACAATCTTCATTACAAAGATTTAATATCTAATTCAAAAACATAAAATCACATTTAATAAATAATGTATTCAAATAAAAAAACAAGATTAATCTTCTTTCAATTCATCTTGCTCAAATGAGCCTTCAAAATCATTTAGTTCATCCTCCAAATGTACTCAAAATTCTATCAATTCAATCATACTAGAAGGAACCTTGCAACCAACTCTTGTATCATTGGGTCAATTCTTATTCACAAAGATAAATTTATCAAGGTTATTTTATTACATATTTCTCAAGCTGATGCATAATGTAAAAAATATATGTTGAAGAATATATGCAAGTGCAAATGAAGGTCAATCCTAGTTGACAAAGATGGTTTAAAGAATGCAAGCCAAAATGATACCCTTTCACTTAAATTCAAAGTCTCATTTGCAATAGATGACCCTAAAAAATCACAACAAAAACTCAACAACCTCAATTTACCCAAAACCTAAACAAAACATACAAACAACAAAATAATGATACAAGAAATACAAAAACAAAACCCAATGAACCAAAAGGAAAAAAAATCTCACCTTTTTTAATTGCAAAGGTTGCAATTGGTGTAGCTTTCATAATGCTCCAACTACAATCAACTTACACTTTGAAGGTGGAGGGAAATAACATCACCACAAAAAAAGGGGGAAGTAAGATGAATAACAAGGCAATGATGTGATAAACATAAGCAATGTTGGTACCTAGTATAATGATAAGACAATGAACAATAAGGTGACAATGAATAGCAAGGGGGACAACAAGTAATAGGACAAGGATGACGAACAAAGGCAACATTGAAGAGTAAAAGTAACAATGATTATAAAAGATGATGCGATGAGCAGCAAAGGTAACAAGCATCAAAGCGATGATGAGCAACAAGGGCAACAAGGAGTAGCAAAAATGCTAATTAAAAAAAGAATGAGAAAAGAACACAATGCAAACAGACACGATAAATAAATAGAAAAACACAATGGATTTGAAAGGAATCAAATGTTTTTAATACAAATAAAAGGTTCTTGTTTCTCTCCTCACCACCACGTTGCATAATGGCCACCTTAAACCTTAAAATTAACCTTAATTAACATTAATTTATTTATTAACAAAATAATAACCAAACCCCAAGGGATGTATTATAACCTACCTAAAGTTCAAGTTTAAAAACAAACTCAAGGGAATTTAATTTTTATTGAATTGGTTTTTTCAACATATATATCATTCTTGGTGGATATCATTTTCG
>Ga0116229_10006742_pt1 | contig 18392 bp, 17 predicted proteins | sample S1TSphgellanicum_3_FD_87313 | JGI IMG/M metagenome (GOLD analysis project Ga0116229, IMG submission 87313) | Host-associated microbial communities from peat moss isolated from Minnesota, USA - S1T2_Fc - Sphagnum magellanicum MG | ecosystem: Host-associated > Plants > Peat moss > Unclassified... | reverse complement strand
TTTTGTATAAATACAACACAAATCTTCAACATTAACTTAGTTTATTAAACTTAGAAATGTGTATTAAAAATAAAAACTACTTACATTCAAGGTGGTCCATATTAACATTGTTATATAGTCCAACATGATAGTTTGAAACATAAATGGAGAAACAAAATTCTAAACCTTTCTAAATTTCATTATGAAAACATCCGTGCCTCCATTGAGTTTATGGTTAAGGGTTGGGGACTAGCACAATTAAAATTTCTTCATTGTTCCAAAACACAAAAGGTGGTTAGTTTGGGTTTATTTTAAGGTAGCTTGAAGCCTAGGCCCAAGCAAATGGCCTTCGATGAAAAACTTGTTGGAATCCTACATGGACTATTATGGATAATGTTGTTTGGGCCTTTAATAGGGTATTTGTTAAGGTCCACCTTTTAAAGGTGCTTTTGATGAAAACAACAATAGCCCATCATGGGTCCCAAAACTTCTTAGCCCCTAATCTAGGATATTTTATTAATGTTTATATATATTTTTGAAAAGTAAAATTGGAGGGAATTTTAGGTGCCCCCCCGCCCAAAATTGTGCCCCATAAATTTCCTAAACATAATAATAAAAAGGGATCATCTCTTAGATTATTTCCCTTTAAATCCTAAACATAGTAATAAGAAGGATCAGCTTTTTTCTCTAATCATTTTTTTGAAACTTTTGAAGGTGTTAAAGTTTTTTGCACTAGAATTGTTTGTTGACAATTCATTTTGTTGTTAGTTTTTTTTCACAAATTTTTGTTCCAATGATGGAAGGTTATCCACATTATGGAGATTACTCACAATCACAAGGGTGGAATCAAAATGCCCAAGAAATGTGGGTTGCCCTATCCATGGTTCAATTTCAAATTGTCCAATTTGAGAATGTCCAATTATAATACATTTTAGCCAATAGGAAAGAATTCACAACCTTTACATATGAAGATCCCTTCTAGTGACAAGAATGTAAAATTTCTTGGAAAGAAGTGCTCAATTTTGTTTTTAGAATGTTTATATTTTGTGGACAAAATAAGGGAGATTGTGGGGATCAAAGAAGACAAGATGGGCCATGATAAAATAATGTGTTTGTTCTTTGGTTCAAATTGGGTTTACACTAGGAACAAATGCCCTTAAACCATTTCCCATGGGTTTTCATACGGTTTCATCCAAAAAGTGGGGTACCATGAGGTTTAATAGGCCATGGCTGAAGGGTTTTAATGTAAACCACACCTAAATTGAATACAAAATTCTAAGAGCTTTAGTATAATAAAAGTAAGTAACAAGTAATTTTAAAAATTGATTAGGGAATATTGTGTTTCTCCCTACTTTTATATGAGAATTTTGATACTTTTAAATTATAATATAAAAAACTAAAAGTCTATAAGTACATTTTATTATGCCATTAATTTGAAAGTATAAAAAATCCAATATTTGATGTTGTTACAACCTATTTTGAAAGTTGTGAACTTTGCTTGAATTTTGATGAATTTACTTAAACCTACTTTAAACACATGCTTTTAAAATATAGTTGTAACAAAGTAAAAAAACACGTTCATATCAAACATTGAACTAAATACTATTTTTATGTTCTACATATCAAGGCTTACTCGATAGCTACTTTCCATTTATGTTGCAAGGTAATTTGTTGGGTCCATTTTACCATCTTTTCACTTCAAAGTAAAAAGAGAATGCAAACAATAAGATGCAAAACCACATAACAAAGAAAAACCTCATAAAGATGTGTGGTGAATGGATATAATGTGATAAAAAAATGAAGAACATGATGGAGAAGAGGTACAAAGGCACTAAACACAAGGCAATGGAGGTGGGGGACATCATGATAGAGAGGAATTTAGGGTGACTGTAAGGTGATGAATAAAACTTACAAAGCACAAGGTGATGGAAACAAGTTGGAGAATCCAATGTGATGGAAATAATTTGCAAACCACAAGGCAATGTAGATGAGTTGTAGAACACAAGGTAATGGAGGTAGAAAATGTGATGAAAATACAAGAACACTTGAAAAGGAAAACCTAAAGAAATGGAAAGCCCTTAAGCTCTAAACCTTATAACCAAAACTAGAATAAAGATTTTGAGAAAATTTTGGTTTGATTTAGGTTCTAAATCTAATTTACCACTTAGTCTATTTATTAAAAAATAAAATAAAAATAGGAATGTTAGTTTTAACTCCTCCTATCCAACCTAGAATTAGTGTTAGGTTCCCATGTCAATTCCCCTACCCATTTATTTTCACATTTTAGTTAAATTTAGAGGTTTCTTGATTTTGGTTAGGTTTCAATTAAGATTTTTGCAACCATAACTAAAATTGGCGGTTCTAAATTGCCAAAATAGATAATTGCCCAACATTGGTAAGGAGATTTGGTAAGGACATGGTTCACTATAACTTTATTTAAAGATCAATCATGAAATAATAAAAGATTTGCAATCAAGGGTTACACAAGTTTGCCTTTGGTTTGACCTTATTCATTTGTAGTCATTGGATATGAAAATGATGTGATTTTTGGGTTTTTTAATTGTTAATTTTTTATGTTTGTTTCTAGTAGGTAACCAAAAACATAAAATTATAATTACTTTTTTGATTTCCATACCTCTTATTTATAGCCAAATTTTGGTACAACTTTTTATTAATGATGGCCACTTTGGTTACATCACAAAGTTGACAAAACGGACATTGAATGATGGGATTGTCCATGCAATGATCTAAATGCTATGGTTGTGGATTTTAAAAAATTTCAAAGTTTTTGATATGAAAAACTTGGTTAGTGTTTTCCAAAAAATTAGAAAAATCAATTGAATGTACACTAGAGACAAAAAATCTGAGAATTTCTCAATTTTTTTGTTGAAAAAACAACAATTTTTTCCCACAAGAAAACAATGGACTTTAAAATTATGAAGTATGGCTCAAATTATTCCTTTAGGGAGATTGCACACTTATGTGTTATTTTTGTGTTTTAGTTAATATGAGTTTGTTTAGTTTGACTTGAGGAACAAGTGGTTGTCGATTCACCATTTGTGTAGATGAAGGTGAACTTCTTCAAATGACATAGCTTTGGCAAAATGAGCAATGGTGTTAGAATTGAATATCCTCCTAATTGAGCATTATGAATAAAAGTTCTTTGTGATTTTTAAGAGTGTCATTATTACATTTGTGCATGATGCATAGTGGGGATTGATGTCAACCTTTTATACATGTGTAGCACTTGTGTCATGTGTACACTAAATAATACATGATATCATTAAATTGATATCTTATGTATTGATGAGTGTTGGGTATGTATGTCCATTGCAACATACTAGTTGCATTGAGCTTGTTTTTTTTCTCAATTTATGCATTGGATATCAATGTTCAAATGTTCTTGAAATGGACATATTAGTCAGGTCTAAATAACAACCTACATGTTTTGAGGGGAATCTTGTGTATGAGATGAGATTAGCATCTCGGTAAGGAACATTCACATTGACTCAGCTTCTATTCAAAATGTGAAAAACATTGTTCCAGAAAAAGAATGACAATCATGTCCAGTTGACTTAGGCTCAGAAAAACCATCACACTTCCCTAAATGTCTTGAAGTGCAATTCAAATGTGCACTATTTATTCCATTGGCAGCTTGCCCTTTTTCTGTTGCTGCAATCCTGATAAAAAAATTCAGACCTAACTTGCGAAGCTTTACTAAAGACAAATGCATATTTAGAGATACACTTTTTCTTCACACACAATAAAAAGGCAGCTTTGGGTACGGTTAAGTGCACTGGTAGCAAACAAATAGCAAGGGTATTTCTTGAGTTTTCCAGAGAATGATATCAATTTATTTCTGTTTTACATATCAAGGTACATACCCATTGAAACCCTATATAACAAATCAACACTACTATCAACAATGGACATATATGTTGGGTGTGAGTACACAGTCTTTTTTTTAATATTTTGGGCAAAAATTAACAAATGGCAAAGATGCCTCTAATTTCTAGCGAAAATTCCCCATTTTCTCAAAAAGAATTCGCCAAACTTCTCACTACTTTGTTGAGCATGTGTCACAACCAGTTTGTCTATTGCCTAAAATTTTAATGATCCCGTACAAAAGTGTCGCCAGTTAAAGTGAAATCTGTGTGTTGATACTCGCCAGTGTTGCTTTGATACAAAAATGAAAAACAATTGAACTGGTGTTGATACATTGGAGATCATCACAGGCTAGTTTGCGTATGTCATTTGTGAGAGTTGGTGACTAATCTTGACCAAATGCTTGAGGTTCATGTTGATGGTATGGATTGATTGAGTACGGTGTTTTTGATTTCATGACTAGCCTATTGAGGGCAGCTTGGAGAATCTGACTTTTCTCTAGCTGGAGTTCAGTATGAGGCACTGGTACTAGGTACAACTGTTTGAAAAAGGAGCTTTAGGAGCCGAAGGCTTGCCTATCTTTCACAGCTCCACTTATATTGGGAAGCTTTTGGAAGGGAATCTTGTTGGTAAGGGTTAGCTTTTGCTGCATGGGATTTTGATAGCCCAACTACAAGAACCTTATGATGAGTTTTAGAAGTTCTTGGGAAGCTTATTTTCCTGTTTTTGATTCCAACTGGACAATTTACAGTTAGAGTATCCAAATACGTTTGGGGCTATTCTTTTCTGAGAAATGAAGTTTTTTGTGATCTAGATCTCTATGGATGTAAAGTGCACAATGTACCATAGGGTTGGATTGAGGCTTCATTCATGCAAGTGAGAAAAAGAGATTATTTTTCGCCCATCTCCTTGCTCAACTTGCTTTGTGCTACTGGTGATGGGTTTAAGTCCTATGTTTAGTGTTTTCTCCTCTTAGGGATTGCCAGTACATTCTGCACTTTCGGATGTGGTCTTTTGTTTGGACTTTGGTCCTTTTTTTTTCTTCTCTTGTTCCCTTGCCGGGTGTTTTTCCTTCATTTATTTATTTATTTATTTAGGATTATAGTGAAGGGGGAGGCAATGAAAATTATGAACTCATTAAGCATTTACTTGCAAAAAGCCCCCTTTTATGGGAAAATTCTGGTTCTTATTGTTGAGTCCCTTTAATTTGCAAATAACTTAAAAAAATATACTAAATAAAATAACTGGTGGTTATATTGCCATCCTTCACCTCGCTCTCCCAACCGTATCAACAAAAGATGTCACCATGGCCCACCACAAAGAAATTCCCATCCAGTTGCAACAGGCAACCATAAATATTAACCTGCTCAATTTTCTTTTTCAAAACATTTCCTAAAACAATTAGGTATTATTGGGGAGGAGGTGAACTATTTAACATATCCAGTTTTGCACTATTTTACAGATATACTTCATCCAAAGCATGTTGTACACCACTCTTTGCTACTAAAGTGGAAGAGAGAGAGAGATGATATGTTTACACAGTTTATGAAGTTTATGCTATGAAAGAACTTTATCCTAACCCCTAAACCCACCAACACCAACAACAAATCATAAGCAGCGGTGATGCAGGTGACTAGCACACACCACCTACAATAAGGAATCATAAGGACAGAGGTCAGATGAAAGTAAAGGTATGAACGGATGATGAGTCTGTAACAAGCCTGCTAAAACTATTATTGCTTGAACAGAGCAAGTTAACACTAGAACAGGACAACAGAAAGAAACAAAGGATACAGAACATGTGGTGCTCTATAGGTCCTACTGTACTTAATTGCAGCTAGCTATTTGGTGATCATGCCCAGCCCCTTTTTTTTATTGCTGGCAATATATAGCCAAAAAAAAGGAATAAAAAAATTGAAGTGCTAAAATCAAGTGCTTTTAGAGAATTTCAATAGAAAAAATTAAACCAAATTAGAAAAAAAAGAAAATTTGGCCAGATCTTTATACGTGGTTCAATTAGGTAGCCAAAAATATAAAAGGATATTTAATTTCTATATTTTCATATTTAGCTAATAGTCAAATCTTCCATAGGATGATAGCCATTTTGGCTACATCACAAAATTGACAGAGAAAACATTGAGATTCAATATGATGAGCAGGAACTAACTTAAATTAGTTTAGAGTTTGTAAACAACCCATAATGAAGAGATGAGATAGAAATTAAGATGTTATAAAATTATTGTGTCTGGACAGAGTTAGTAAGTTAGTAAGTTAGTAGTCATATTTACTAACTATTGTTAAGCTAGGAGCCTGAGCTAATTGGAACAGCAGCAGGGGGTCAGATTCTGCTCATTAATATGTGATCCTTACCAGAGTCCCACTTCATTGCACTAGACTTTAGAGAAGGTTTTGTGTGTACTATCTATCTTCACAAATTCTTCAGTTTTGCAGGGCTCCTCGCTGTAAGCTGCTCTCCTAGAACATGCAACCACCCAGCAAGCAAGCAAGCTGCAGCTGATGTTGCTCATGTGAAGTTGTTCCTCCTGCAGTTCAAGGTTCTGGGTTGGTGATCATGGGTGATGGTGCTTTTTTGGAGGGGGGGTTTTCTTGAGTACAAGAGTTTAGAAATTGTTGAGATTGAGATTTGAGGAAGCTGTTGTTCAGGGAAGAATTAGAGTTCATAGACAGACACTGCGTGCCGACGAGGGTCAGGGTTTGAGCTGTTTTAAACCAGTACTAGTTTTAGATACTTAGATGCCAAGCTCATGTGGTTGTTCACAGCGGAGATACTTGTGTTTTTTGTGCAAAAAGAGATTGTGCTTGTGAGGAAATTACTATAGAAATATATCAGATATGATCTTTGTTGTTGCGTTGACTTAGATAACAGGTTGGGTGATTGAAGAAAGGAGGAGGGAGGTGGGGGACGAGGAGGAGAAGCGCCTCTTGTGCAGAGACTAGGTGGATAAGTAATTAGCAAGTAGGCCGGCCGGCGCGCGCGAGATCTTCAGAAGCATTCGGCAAGATGCCAGATCATTTCGTTTCTCCATCCAACCGCCGGAGCAAGCAGCTCCGTGATCAGACTTCCACTTGTCCCAGGTGCGCCGCGGACATCAGCTCATCTGAGCACTCCTTTTGCTCCAATTGTTACGGCCCTATTCTTCCCGACGTTCAAGGGGGCGCTATACTTATATCTAGTCATGATCCTACCACGTCCTCGACCAAGTCTAGTGTCGACAAAGCTGCCGGTGGGGGTGGAAGCGCAGTACTCTCATGTGATCATCTCGCCGTGGCATCGACCAAGCCTGAGGCTGTTGAGTATCGTCATGGAACTTCAGGTCATGAAGGTGCGGCCTATAGCATCTTCGATACCACCATCTCGAAACCTGCTGCTGCTGCCATCGTCGAAGGTTTGGAGACCGCTACCCGCACACGGGCGGACACAAGGTGCACCGCCGAACAGGTTGCCCCTACGCAGCAGCCAATTTCCTTGACAGATCTCTTTCGCGTCGTGAGTAGCTGCGCATCTGCGCCAGAGCTAGTGACCCGCCGCGCTGATGAAGCTGCTGCCTGCACGGATATCGAGCTAGAAAGCCGCCCTGCGGCTGCATTCCACAAAGTTCCGAGATGTCGAAGATCATCTTCAACGTCTTCTACACCTGCAGGGCGAAAGAGACCCGAGAGGTACTGCATCATCATTCAATATTTTCCTTCAAGTCTTGTGTTTTGATCTTCGTCTCGGATGATGATCATGCATGCATGGCAGAGTGCTAAGTTTTCTTTCAAACCCTTGCTTGCACGCGGCTTGCAGGAGTTGCCGGATGAAACGGTCCTCGTCAGTAAAGCTCCGAGAGAAAAAAGTTCGTGCAGGACCAGCTGCGCCGGTGCCAGAAGTTGCTGCAGCTCTAAGATCTTCTTCTGGGAATAAGGAGACCCGCACTCGGCGGACAAAATCGTCGAAGTCAGAGGCGGAACATAAGTTCTACGGAGTGCGAACTCGGAGAGGAGTGAGGGGGTTTTTGGTAGAGATTCGACCTCAGAAGTGGAAGAATACCATCTGGTTGGGAACTTACGACACACCTATGGAAGCTGCAGCAGCTTACGACGCAGGTGTTTTCTACACTGACAAGCCCAAGAAGAAGTACAACTTGATCCAATACTTAAAGTTTCCGTTCCCTCCTCTTCCCCCTCATCTGGATGTCCGCAGCTCCTCACCAGCAGTAAAGAACGAAGTCAAGGTTTTTGTCAAAAAGCAGGCGATCTTGGCTTCAAGGATGGTGAAAGAGCATGCAAACAGATCATCAGCTGCTGCAGCTGCTGTTGGTTACGGATCGTCACTAGATCGTGTGCAGGCAGGTATGGATGCACGCTCGGCCTCGCGGCCGCAAACGGTACTGCAGCAGGCCGGATCATTAGCTGAAACTTCTGATCTACAGCTGCTCCAGGCGCCGATCATGAATGCCAGACTAGTGGATACTGTTCCTGAATCCACAGGTTTTTCATCTGCTCCTGCAACACTAGGGTGGCATGGATCTTGTAACCGCGATCCTGACTTCGAGATGGATCAACTTGCTGGGAGTTTTTTCTGTGGACCAACACTACAACAATATCGATGCGGTTTACCCATGGATCAGCTGGAACCTGCTGCTGCAATTTGGAGCCAGGCGGACGAGCCCTCATGGCAGCGTCTAGGAGGCGGGTGTGACGATCTAATTCCAGTTATCAAGAACATCTCTCCATGCAGTCTACTTCAACAATATGATCATCATTTGGTGCAGCAGGATGAGTTTGCAGCTCATGAGTTCAAATGTCAACCTACTTCCGCAATTGCTGCAGCTACCACTTCTTCAAACTTAGGAATGCTGCAGGCGGCTGCTGCCGGGTCGACGACCGCCACCTGCAGCATGACTAGTGCAACATCAATGATCTGTAATAATTATAATTCTCATGGGATTCGCATGGCCTCTGGCACCTCCACCATGTTCAACTTGGTGCAGCAGGACAGTAATACTATGGACTTCTCCTGCATTGCAGTCCAGAATTATCTACACCAACAACAAGCTGCTGAAATGGAATTCGATAACTCTAACATGGATTTCTTAATGACAAGCTGGTGATGATCACATCAACTTAGCTGGTTTTTGCAGAATTGACGCAATGTCATATAAGTAGAAGATGCATACACAGGAAAGAGAACCTGTATAAATAGAAGAATAATCTAGCTGATCTATATCTGATCTATTCCTGATCTACAGCATATATATGGTGAAACACAGTGCCACGCCATGATCGTGATTCAGGATATCATAGGAGCGAACTGCCTGAAAGATAGCACTGATAAGTCTGACAGTTCCTACGTAACACTTAATTTAATATCTGAAGATAACTCTTTTTCTAATGTTAGGAGTGTTTTCTGTCAACACCCTCTCTCACTCCTAACATACTCGAAGGCTTTAGCCTATGACGTTTTGTGACTGAGAATATTTCCTATTCCCTAGATAGGTTATCTATCGATATTACACCAATAGCTGATCTAAGAGTTTCAAATCTAGTTCTACCTAGAGGTTTGGTGAATATGTCAGCTAGTTGTTGAGATGTAAGAATGTATTCAACATTAATGGTTCTATCTTCTACTTTCTCTCTAATAAAGTCGTGCTGAATTTCTATGTGCTTTGACTTTGAATGAAAGATTGATTATTCGCTAGCTTTATACTACTCTGATTATCACATAATAATGTGATAGTCTGTTCTTGTTTCAACAAACCAAGTTCTAACATCAAAAAACGAAGTCACATAGTCTCTTTTGATCCTTCAGAGAGTGCCTTGTATTCAGCTTCAATCAATGAGGCTGCAACAAAAGATTGTCTTTTTGCACTCCAAGATATTGGTGATGATCCTAGGTGAAAGAGAAAAATCCTGACATTGACCTTCGGTGATCGTCATCTCCTGCCCAGTCAGAGTCTACATACCCTTTGAATGTGCAATCTCCTGCCCTTTGGAGACATAAGCCATAATTGATTGTCCCCTTGACATACTAAAGGATTTGGTCTACAGCAGCCATATGGGCTTCTTGTGGTGAACTCGAGAATCTACTAGTGATACTAACTGCTGCAGAAACATCTGGCCTAGTGTGGGTTAAGCAAATAAGCTTTCCAACTTTCCTTCTATACAAAGTTTCATCCATGAACAGGCTTCTCATGTCTGCTACTCTAGTGTGAAGTTCTGGTGCATGGGAACATTGCATAGCTTGCATTGTTCCATGCCAAACTCAACAAGCATATCTCAAATGTACCCTCTTTGAGTCAAGAATATGCAACTAAGTAGGTATACAAATTCTATTCCTAAGTAGAAAAAAACTTTGCCTAAGTCCATCATCTCAAATGTTGCCAATAGTTGTTCCTTCAACAATTGGATCTTTTCATCCAGATTTTCTGTAAGAAGGAGATCATCCACATATAACAACAAAATTAGAATGTTTCCATTCTTAATCTTGTAGTACATGTTATGGTCATGATCACTTCTCATAAGACCTTGGTCCTTAAAAAATTTATTGAAATTTTTAGGTACCACGCTCAAGGAGACTGTTACAAGGCTTTGTTCAATTTGCAAAATAAGCGTTCCTTCCTAGGTTCTATAAAACCTTCCGGTTGATGCATGAATATTTGGTCATGCAACTCTCCATGCAAAAACGCGATCTTGACATCCAAATGGTTGATGCTCCAATTGCTTTCAACTTCTCCACCTTCCCTTTAGTGTTGGGTCACAATCAAAGAAGCCAAAATTTAGGACTTTTGACATTGAATTTTTGTAGATCCAAGAAAGGAATGAATTGTAAAGTGGTCCTTAATTTTCACAATACAAACTTTTTTTACACTCAATTTTTTTGGAGTAATGGGGAAATATGAAGCATGTCTAAAAAAGTCATACTGTAAGAAATGTGTAGCTTTTTTTAAATGGAAATTTAGAACCTATTGAAGTTCAAAAGTCCTTTGCCATGTGTAAATGTAGTGCAATAACATGTTGTTTGTAGCAAAATTTCCTATTTTGTTGTAAGAAAGTGAATCATGAAGTCATCAATGTGTTTTGATGTGATTTGACATGTTATTAGATCCAACTCAAAAATATGTGCATTTAAATTTTTTTAAAATTCATCCAAAACAATTAGTGCAAAATTGGTGAGGTAATTTGGGCAATGCCCAGCTAGTTTGGACCAATTTGCACCAAGTCCCACACAAAAATTCAATATATTCTTGATGCACCACTAAATCAATGCAACTAGGTCCAATTTGGAGCAACCAACAAGTAACTAAACATAGTTTCATTCTCCAAATGATGAATTTGTTATGAGGACTATCTTGTTTTTCCTTCATCCATCATCTTAAACCTTAAAATGGCATCATCACTATCAAGTGGCATTCGATGGTCCAAGAGGTTATTCAATTTGAAAACATGTTTGTTTCCTTCGCGCGATGATCATGGCACATGTGTTTGCAAAAAGCTGCTTGTTAGGTGTGATTGAGTGTGCATTGTGAATTGAAGCTCTCCTCATATCATTTGTTGCACATCATTGAACTTGGGCCTAACAAGAATAAACATGTGTAGTAGGGAGCATTTATTTCCATTGGTCAAGACATCAAGTTTCAAGATGGATGCTAGAGATGGATGATTGGTGATAGCAAGTGTCATGTGCATTTGAGTTTAGGAAAGTTGTCATTGAAGGAGGCTAAAACCCATGATAAACTTGTTCACTAAAGCTCTAAAACATACAAATGTTTCAACTTTTGGTGTTTGTTCTTGTATTTTCTTCTCAAATGTAACATGCCTAGAAATCTTGTTACCCCTACCATCGCCCCCCCAAGGCACATATAACATAATATTTTCTAGCAAGTAGGCCAAGATGGGAAATTTTTTTGGATCTATCCACCATCATGAAACTTTTGAAGTGCATGTGATTGTGAGACTACACCAGAATGAATGAGATGAAGGGTGCGGAATGCTTTAGATCTTTACATGATGTAGATTTATTTTAGGACAAACTTGGAGCTATGGGATTGATCAAGTTGGGTATGATTGTTGTAGCATTGCACACAAAGGTTTATTTGGGTGGCCATTTCAAATATTATTCTAGCATCTATCACAAAGGAGCTGCCATCGTAATAAAACATATAACCTTTTCAACAAAGAATAATATTTGGTCTTACTTTCAAACTCTTCGTTTATAAGAGTCTTTAAATTTGATGATTTTCTAAATAGAATTTCGCAAATTTGGCCCACAACTTTGTGACCCTTGTTTCATGTTTAGGTAATAGCCATTAACATAATCAATACAAGTGTAGGTTATAATAACATGATAGCAACTTTGGGAGTTAGAAACTTTATCTCCATTTCTAAACATGATATTGGATGATGGAGTTATTGCATTGAAAGGTTTGCTATAGTAACATGGTAGCAACTTTGGGAGTTGGAAACTTCATGTCCACTTTTGAACATGATATTAGATGATGGAGTTACTGCATTGAAAGATTTACATTTTAGTCCTCCTTTTTTAGATGATGTAGGTTACTATGTAAGAACTCATTATGCCCATGGTAAACATTTACTTGTGTATTCTAGTAGTAATCAATGGAGGCGGGTTTTGAAGTAATATTTTCAACTTCATCACAATTATATGTTTACCAACTCTTGCATTAGGTTTCAATTTCAATGTCAAAGTTATGGAGTTGGTGTTGCCAAGATAGTCCATGTAAGTTTAATAAATATTGATGCGCCCCCAAACTTTTTAGGAGACCCAAAGGTGGGTCTTAAAGTGAAATAGCAGAAAAAGAAGAGAGTTGGGGCACGTTCCCTAATTTGTAACACTTCAAGGGTAAGAGGGCGTGTTGGAATTCCAAGATGGGACTAGGATGAACTCACAAGCGAGAGTTCAAGATTAGATCAACCTGCATAACCAAGAAAAGAAGGTGGTTAATGCAAGTCGAATGGAAATGGTGCAATAGATTTAGTAGGGACAACTTCAAGCACAAGCTTTACATGACCCACAACCTTTGGGAGGAGGCACCAATCCCCTCCCTATAATATACTTTGTGTTTTTCCCCAGGGGCTACATCCAAATGTAACTTTTCCCCAGGACTCCCAAGTGGGAGTCCCAAAATTGGGACTCATGTTATTTCAAAACTTTGAACATTCATATCTTTTTCAAATCAAGTCTTTTTTGAAAGTACGAAAACATTATCTTATAGCCTTTGAAAATATCTTTCCAACTGTGTATAGCAAGCTCTAATCGGACCTTGTTTAGCCCTTGCTTTCAAGGGATTTGTGGTCAGGAGTCAAATAGCCCAATTTAACTCCCGCCCCTTCTTTTGATCATAACTCATGCAAATCAGGACTAAATGATCAATACGAGGGAAATTTAAGCATCTAAACTTCAAGACCTTTCTAATGGTATCATGAAAGCCCAATTTGGTGTTTGTTTGCCTTTCCAACCAAGCCTTTGAACATTCACAACTCATGCATGAGTACAATTCCCAAAGTGGGAGTGCACTTGGGAACCATTGGGTTTCATCCCTTGCATTCCCCCCCCCCATTTGTGAGAGTATGTTTCACACCTAAACACACCCTCAACCTCATGGGCCCTTGCACTACACACTTTGTTGCGGACCCAATGTTAGGGTTGCGACAAGTATGGTTCACTTTTTAACTTTTTGAAGTTATACAATGAAGAATAGTTTGAAAGTGGATTTACATAGCCAAATTGTTCACTGATGAGGTGAGGCACTATTGTATGCAAGTGGTTTTGGGTCTTTCTTTTGGCAAAGTGAACATTAACCTTTCAAATTTTAATGTTACTATGTGAAGTTCATCTTAATACAAAATATATTAATTATTGTCGCACCTATAATGATGGCATTTTGAACCTACTTGACTCATTAGGTAATGAATTGCCCCCCCTCCACTAGTAATTTTGAAAAAGAAATGGAAGGTCCATAATGAACTTGGCTTGGTGATTATTTAAGGGTTTTGACTTATAGTTTAATGGAACTTAAGGTTGGTTTCATTTGCAAGTGGGTTGTTATGGTTTACAGTTGAGATGGGCTTCTGAGCTTTTTGGACATCACCAACAACTTGCTTCCTTGACCCAACACTATGAATCATTGTTATAAAAGCTTGATGTCATTCCATCAGCAGAAGTAGGGTCCTTTGTTAGTGCTAATAGTGTTTCCCATTAGTGATTCACTTCTCTCCAAGTACTCATGTGCTTCTTAGAAACATCACCAACACCCAACTTTGTTTTGCATGACTATAATTTATTAGGAGTTAATGTCATTGCATCACCACAAGTCAAGTCCATTGTTAAACACTTTGGTAATGCTTCCCAACAGTGAAACTTTCACCTTTTTTCTTGTGTTTTTAATGTTTTCCAACGTGGACGTTGGTCAACCTTGTGGGTTTTTTTTAAATGCATAGTTGTCAAGTCCAGTTTGTCCATTAATTTTGCTAGTGTTATTGATTATGCTTTAACTTGAAGGACTAATCTAGTCCTTCTATAATGATGCAATTGTGTTATGGGGCTTAAAACTTTAAATACATGAAGTATTTGGTCTAGGTTTGTACATGGATGTTTAAGTGTGAGAATGTGTGTTGTGGTAGACCTTACATCAATTGTCTTATGTTGCTCCTTGATTGAAATGCTTTTAGATACAAAAAACAAATTTTGTCAAATTTAGAATGGAGTTGGTTATTAGCAAATGTTGACATGAGATCAAAAGTTCTGAATTTCATTGTGATGCATGCTAAAATTGTAGATCACACTTTAATGGGCAAAAGAAAAAATAGTTCAAAAGGGCATGTTAGAAGAATGATGATGAAGACAAAACCTAACATTAAGGTTCCTATTGATGAATCACCATTTGTTGCCATTGAGGTTGTTAATCCCACCATAGACAAGGTTATTGCTAATGAATCACCATCTATTGCCATTGAGGTTGATAATCCCACCACAAATAGGGTTTGTGCTGATGAATCACCATTTATTGCCACTAAGGTTGTTAATCCCACCACAAACAGGGTTCTTGAAAATGAATCACCATCTACTACTGCTAAGGTTGTTAATCCCACCACAAATAAGGTTCTTACTAATGAATCACCATATGTTGCCATTAAGGTTGTTAATCCCACCATAAACAAGGTTCTTGTTGATGAATCACTATCAATTACCACCAAGGTTGTTAATCTCACCATAGATAGTGAAAGCAATGGGGGAGGACAAACAAATTTGCAAGGAAGACCCACCATGCCAAGGGTTGAAAGTACAAGACCACTAGTACATGATCACATAGCTCAAAGAAAGGAGTTAAGGAAGGAAAAAAATAGAAAACAAAAACAAGCCTCACGTGCAAGACTAGCTACAACAAATGACAAGACTAAAGGACTCTTGTTGTCAACATCAACATCTAGTGGGTCAAGTGAGTGTAATCGCACATTTTTTGCACAAGTGGCAAGACAATCAATTGCAATTCTGGCTAGGAATTATGCTTTACAACTAGTGCAAGATTTGCATGGTTATGAGTTGGAGATCTAACAACAAGTTGTTGGAAAACTTTTTAGACATGAGTTATTGAAACTATTGTTACCCAATTTGGGGAGACCAAACAAAGCCACCTTATAGTGGAGAATATCAAAACTGGAGTTTCCACACACCTTGCAAATGGGCGTACAACCAAACACTCTACTACAAGGGGGCTCATAGGCACGTTAACCTTTACTAGGTTTGTAAGTGGTAGAATGGTTGCAAAACACCTAGGGCTTGATAGATGTTATATCTATCAAAGTCTACAACGTCGTAATCTCATTAATGATGGTGCCATAGATTTTTTGTTTGGGACAAAAAGGTGTGAACAGTGTACTGCACTTTTAATAGAATTAAAAACACTTGTAGAATGGTGGACCATGGAAACAACCATATCTCTTAATTGGATAAGGTCTGCAAAAAAAGAATTGGTGTTAAGCAACTTATAGAACACCCCACCCATCTGCAAGTGTCACAAGTAAGTGATAAAAAAACATTATCATGACTAATCAGATTGTAGTAACATAGTTACATTTACTCCATGTGTTACTTCACAACTTCACTATTACATTGAATGCAAACACTAATTTGGAGTTAGGTGAATATGTTGAAACATTAATGAATTAATCTACTAAATTTGATGTGCATTGTAGCTAGATTTTTTCATTGCATTCAAAGAAAAGCATCTCAATGCCAAGATTGAACTCATTGCCTTCACTTTGTTGAAGCCTTGGTTTGTTAGGTGCATGAAAGAATGGACAATTTGTTGATGTCGCTACCATATTAAGCTTGTGGAGCTATGCATTGGCTTGGACAATATGCATTCCAAAATTGGGGGTCTTCATGCCAATTGTGATTGTAGATGTCTAGATATTTGTGGCTTGCCATGTGCTAATCAAAATGTGGGAAAATTTCGTGCCAATTAGGCCTCATTTTCTAGGCTTACTGATTTGTGGATTGCCATTGTTTGTCCCAAAGCAAATGGGTAGGAATGGCATAAGAGATCATGTTTAATTGTTGACCACACTTTATGTGGTATTAAGACTTTGAAGGCGTGCCCTACTGAAAAGTTCAAAACACAAAGATGGTGTAGTGGCAAAAATATGGAAAGGTAGTAGTTGGGCAAAAGGACAATGGTGAGAATTGAAAAGTCACATAGTTGCAATATATGGATATTTCAACCATTGAATTGTTGGAGTACTTGCGTCCAAGATTGAAAGATTTTGTGGCCCGCAACTTTATTGCAAAGTGGCAGGATAAGGTACTAAATTCACTTTCATAAAGAGTTGGATCATTTCCAGGTTTTGATTGTTGTTTTATTTTTACATTCATAAGAATCATAGGTGACCTCCATGGTCTTTCATAACATTTATTTTCTACTAGCTAAATCAATGAATCATCCAACAACAACAAAATATAAACTTTGAACAATATCCACATGGGTATAACTAGAATCATTGACATTTGGGTTCCACATGGCTATTATTTACATATGTGGAAAGAAAACCACTACAAAAATGATTGAGTCATTTTTGGGGTTTATGTGGACATAAATTACAAGTTGTTGGGTGCCATGTCATATTACCAATAAATCCACATCGCATGCATATGACTTAAATGTGACCAAAAAATAACTATATTAGATTATACATGTACATAATGGACACTTCAACTTTGCCACATCACCACAAGTTGTTGTTTAATTGTTTTAACAACTTTACATTTTCAATTGGACTACATTAAAAAATGAACACATGTGAACATATGCTCACAACAAGCTAAACATCCATTCAAAGAACAAAATATATTCTTGAATGAATAGATTTCATTAAATTGTGCGTCGGATGTCTTTAAAATATATAATTTCATTTATTAGTTGTAAGATCAACAAGATTACAACTACGAACATTGCCACATGGAGTGACTAGTTGTAAATATGGTTTATAGTTGTTTCTTGGGTTGTTTAGGACCACTAATAATTTAAGTTGTGGTTTCATAGGACAATAATTCTTCTAGTGTGTTATTGTTGCCAAGTGGCAAAATCATCACCATGCAAAAAATCTTAAAACTTAAGTTGTCAATATTTCTTGTGACAACAACCCTTATTCATCATTGTTGCTACATCATGATTGAATTTTTGGTCATCTTGCATACCATACCTATGATTCTTGTTCGACAAGTTTTGCCAAAATAATCAATTTTTTGAAAAAATGGGGTTTGGCACCCTTAGTTTGAATATTTTAGAATTTCAAGAATAGTCTTTAAATATGTTAAGTCCACTAGTAAATTTCAAAATTATCTTTTGTTTTGAAATGGGTTTATTTTTCTAGAATCTTGGCAAATTTCTTTTAGGTTTTTTTTTTTCCCCCTCAATTGGCCCTCTTAGGAATTAATTAATGTTAAACATGAATTGTAGGTAAGGGACCTCAATTTTGTCTACATTGCCATTTGCTGGCAATGCAATGAAGACTAAATTTACCAATACTACTTTTACAACTAAAATTTAAATTTATAAGACTAATTTAAAATTTTGATGGAATTACATTTTAAAAAATGATGATGCATAATTTAATTATGGAAGAATGAGATGATTGAGAGTAGGATTTTAGAAGCAATAATGGATTCTTTTCAAAAACTAGTAGATGAGATTTGGGAATGGAGAATGCTCACAACTTCAAGTTCTATGTTGGAGTTAGTCTTCAAGCCTCCTGTTATGGACCAACTACAAACAAGTGGAGAATTACAAGACAAGACAAGCTTTATTGATCCATCAACTGGTGTTGATTTGTTGAAGGGTTGTTCCCCAGACTATCTCCTTTTATAACCTTGAACCATACTAGTCCCAAAATATCCTAGGCCATGATATTGCCAAAAGTATCCCAAAATATCTTAGGACATGACATTGCCAAAAGTATCCCAAGTATCCCAAAATATCCTAAGCCATGATATTGCCAAAAGTATCCCA
>Ga0116229_10006740_pt1 | contig 18397 bp, 14 predicted proteins | sample S1TSphgellanicum_3_FD_87313 | JGI IMG/M metagenome (GOLD analysis project Ga0116229, IMG submission 87313) | Host-associated microbial communities from peat moss isolated from Minnesota, USA - S1T2_Fc - Sphagnum magellanicum MG | ecosystem: Host-associated > Plants > Peat moss > Unclassified... | reverse complement strand
TTTTTAAAAAAAAAAAAAAAAAAATAATTTTTTTTTTTTTTTTTTTCACATAATAATAAAAATGATCTTTCCCATATATTAATTTTATGTCTGATTGAAATTTTATTTTATATTTTTTGATATATAGTAAATAATTTCTTGGTTAAAATAATCATATAGTGGGTCAAAAATATTTTATATTTTATACATATATAACACAAGTCCTCATGTAAACTTTATTTTTTATGATGTATAATATTGGTTTAAATATTGGTCCAAATATATTGTTATTTATAACACATTATACATATATAATGATATTATGGAATTATATTGTTGATTCATTTCAATACATATAATATCTTCATATTTATTTAAAATAATATAAAAATTATATATATTAACCCATGGTTACATATATTACAATTTTTTTAATGAACTTTGTTTTTAATGAAAATTTAAAAATTCAAAAATATTATTAACTAGGTATGAAAATGTTCACAAGTTCTTAAAAACCATGTTAGAGTTTGTGTGGATTTGGAAGCTTTGTGAGGGCCAAGTTATTATGTAATGCTCTCGATACCTTCACAAGTTGAAACATGATTCAATTATACAAGGAACACAGTAATGTTCATAAAAAAACAACTAAAAATCCATAGCCTTGACAAATTACTAACTTTAACAAAAGCTCATTGCCAAGGTTGTTAGATTGATTAAAGTGTCGACATTGACCAAGCTAAACAACCTAACTTAAACATGAGTAATAGGTTAGTAAACTATTTATTAAGTAACTTAATTAACTACTTAGTAAACTACCTATGTAATATAGGCCTATTATGTAGTTTATTCATTAGTGTAGGCCTTATAGGTTAATATCCTAGATGGTCTAAGTAGGTATTAAAGGTGATTAAGCATACTAAATAAACATAATAGTTATATGAGTAGTTTCTTAGCCTAGGCCACGTAAGTTTAACAAGCATTTATGATAGTTTAATGTCCATTCCTTATTATATTACAACATATTAAATTTGAACTAAAAAAATTTATTAAAAGAAAGCACATTTTTTCATATAATTGTTACAAATATATACTATTGGATTATGATTCAAGTTTACAGTTAGAAACATATAAATTAATTAACATTATTTTTACAAGCCTATAATAATTAAAATAAATCTAAGGTGCATTTTGGGGGGAATTTTATTAACAAAATAATGCAATATATATATTTTAATGAAAGTGAAAACAATCAACTTGCAAATATTAACAAATGGTAAGAGGCATACCTTCTTTTATGTTTTGTTACAAATTTTATTTAATTATTTAAAAAATTAAGGCTAAAATTTTAATTGGTGAAAGTAAATACGTGTGTGGATATTATAAAATTATATGAAGCCCTAACCCTAAATGCAATAGCCATATTTAAATTCATTTCAAAATAACCCATAGATGATTTAAGTAAAACCTATAGTGAAAGGGTAACTTTAAATGCAATACCCACCAATAGGGTTGCTTCGAAATACCCAATATGTAGTTTAAGGGTGCCTTTGAATGAAGGCCAAGGCCTAGATGCAATACCTTCATGCAAGTTCCTTATGAAATAATACATAAGTGATTACAGCAAACCTTATGTGAAGACCCATGTTGCAACCCTAGCCTTGGGCTTGCAACCAACGCAAGCGCTTCCAAAGGTGCAAACCAAGAATGAAGCCCGGTAATCACATTTCATGCTCCCGAGAATGTAAGAGAGTGTGAGGGAATGAACCTCCACATTCCCAAGTGGACTCCCACTTTGGGAATTGGAGTCCTGATGGATTCCTGAATCTTCAAAGAGTGATTGCAGAGGTCAAAATTCAATGGATTAAAAAGTTCCTTATACCATTGAAAAGCTTTTGGAATTTTTATGTCCGAAATGGGATCGCATGACCACTTGGGTACTTAAAACAAAAGTTATGGTCAAAAGAAAGGTCAAAAGTCAAATTGCCAATTTGACTTTCAACCACTAAAAATCGTGAATTGTCTTGATTTTGTTGTGTGCAAATGACGTGTCACATATCATTGGAAAGTTCTCTACAAAGGTTACAACTTTGCTTTAAACCTCATTTTAATCGAAAGTCTGCACAAAAAAGTATGGGCCTCCAAAGTCGCAGGAGTCCCAATTTCAAAAATTTTGAAACTCCTAACTTGGAAGTCCCAAGACAAAATGACATTTGGATGCTGGCCCCGTGGCCAGGCATAGAGAATACTATAAAGGGGAAGGTGATGGTTTCTTCCAAGTCCAAGCCGTGGTGAGTCTTGTGAATCTGTGTTTGCCCATAGTTCGTGTAAACTATGCATTAACCAACTTATTGTTTAGTTCGTGTAAATCTGTATGAATAATTAACCTATTTGTCACTCTTCCTAATCCCCATCCTAGAGCTCTAACATGCCCCTCTACCTTTGAAATGTTACGAACTAAAGAACATGCCCCAATTCCTTATCCTTTCGTTGTTTTCACATTTGGACTTGCAATTGAATCTATCAAGGAATTTGGGGTGTGTCAACCCAACCCTAAATGTAATATTCGCATGTAAAGTCATTTTAGAATAACTAATAAGTGGTTTGGGTACCCAAAATATTTTTTTTCATATACCTAAATTAATTATTATTTTGAATTAAATTTATGGAAAAATTGCAGGTATTACAATGAACATAAAAAAAAACAACTATTATGGGACCTATATGCAAGTATTGCGATGAATGTAAAAAATCAATGACTATAATGGGACCTATATGTGGGTATTATATATTTGAAAATGGTTTTATGGAATTTAAAATAGAAAATGATGTAGGTATTTCATGTTTAGAATGTGGGTATTATTTTTTAAAAATTTAGGTGATGTGAATCCTATTACATTAAATGTAGGTATTGCACAATGTTCATTTTGATCTTTGTAAACCCAAGACAAATTAATGTTACCTATTCATATGGGCCTATTTAAGGTTTGATTTTTACATTTAAATTATTAAAAATATTATGAAAAAGAAGACATATATGATTAACCATATACCCATCAAACAAATGTGAGTAGAAAAAAATATTATATTGATAAAAGATGTACAAAAATGGGTGGATCAAAAATTGCTAAAAAACCCAATGAAAAAAAGAGGTTTTTAATAATATATCAAAGGACCAAAGTTTAAAAATTGGGTAATCCAAAAAATAAAAGAGCTGAAAAAACCTAGCTACTTATATAAAATGGAAACCCAAAACCATATCATTATTTACAATCCTATGTTTAATTCAATAAGAAATTATTGCATTTGCAACCTTTATTGCATGACGAATAATGTACAGATGGCGACATTGCATCCCAACCTGAACTGCATTTGTAATAATTTTTTCCTTTATTGTGCTTTAAACCCCATAAACACCCAAAAACCACCAAATTAAAGCCTAACACACCTTGGATGAAACAAAATTATAAAAAAATTATAAACATTGATTCTTATTATTTTTTACTTTCCATGAATCATTTTGGATTCATGAAATTTAATATATATGTTAACTCTTGTGTTTGATTTGTTTTAGTGGACTTTCGATCCCAATTTTTGACATCCCATGCCATCTTTAATTGTCGTGCATATGCAAAATGGGTGGATCAAATCATCTCTTATAAATTTTCATCCTTCTCCATCTGTGATGTTACATCATGAAGCATGTTTCCCACACCCTAGGCATTAAGACTCAACACTTACAATAATTGCTTTGAAGCTAATTTGACCAAAGTTGGTTTTGGTAATGATGGACATTGTTCTGCAATAATTACCAGTTTATCCCATTCATGCTGGGCTTTGGCACAAGTTTGACTAGCAACCTTTTGATCATTTTGCCTTTGCACAACCATGGCATCTCCCAAGATGCAAACATTCATTATAGCATGGTCTTGATGTCAAGGACCTCCTTTAGAAGTTGAAGGCTTCCCAGGTTTGGCCATTTTTGCCACCAAACCATGCACATCCTTCAAATGTTTGGTCAACAACCATTTGGCACAATATGTAACAATGCAAGTGCCAACTTTACACTTTCATTTTAAGAAAACCTTCGTCCATTTTTTGTCCTTTGGAACCAAATTAGGTGGACAAGGCTGTGCCGATGATTAAAAGGCCTAGTCGGTTTCAAGTTCCATACTTAAACCAAAAAATATAAAAATGTAAGTCATTACTTTGTAATAAAAAAATCCTAACCTTAAAACCTTACACATAAAAAGTTCAAAAAAAAAAATGTAGGTATTACAAAACATAAAATCACACAATTAAATGTAACTCCTACAAACTTTAACTGTTTTTAGGTATTTCAATAAAAAAAATTTGACAAAAAAAATCCCATACCTACGGATATAAATAAACTTAAAACAACTTGTACAATTTTTTATCTGTATTTAATTTAATGTAAATAAATTCTAAAACAATTTAACCCACCATTTTCTAATCAAAATTCCCAATTTGTATTAGGAATGATCTCATCATTTGAATTGTGAATTGTCACCATTGTCAACTTTTAAGTCACATATATTGCTTGATTCATCAATTTTCAATTCTGAAGGAGCAACATTTTGCTCCCCGGATCTTAATTTTGATGGAACATTTTGCTTCCCAATTGTTTGTTTTGATGAAGCAACATTTTGCTTTTGAACTTCCAAATCACCACTTTTCTTTAGTCTCCTTCCTCTAACCATGTTGAATCGTGATGAAATTATCCACATTTTTACATATGTTTTTGTTTTAACATTTTAAAGTTATGTTAATCATTCCAACTTATGTTAAATGATTCATATGAATGTTGAGGAATTCAAATTAAAAATTCATTAAATCTAATTTTTGATTTTGGTTTTAACAAAACACTTTTGAACTTGAACAATAATTACACCGAAAGCGATCAATTTTACAAAGGACTAAGGTAAAGAATTTTTTAATAATGAAATTTTCATGGGAAACAATTCATTGATGAATACAAGTGGACAACATTTCCAAAAGTTGGATAAAATAAACAAAATTTTCATAATGAAAGGTGTTAAATGTGGTTAATCCCAATCCTAGGAAAACAGTTTGTCATCGGTGCCTTTGGCTCCTTTGATCATGTTTGCACCCTTTTCAAATGCAATTATGGATAACATCATCAATGCAATAACTTACAATTCTAAATTAAATATTGTTTTAAAAACTCCTCCATTTGCACCAAACAAAACAAATAACCATACATGCAATAGTAATGCACTATGTTTCACATCCCCAAAGAGCTAATGCCAATTAATTTTCCACTTTCCTCCATTAAACATCTCCTTTGGCTATCACTTTTCCTTTGCTGAAAATAGATGCACCTTTCTAGTGAACCCCAATCCTTAACCCTAATTTACATTTTCACACCATCAAAAAACCATGTTACTACTTTGTACAAAAACTTGTTTCCAATCCACAATAACATGATTTCATTGGGTGTTGTGCAAGGACCACCATAGTGGGGCACCATGGTGATGTGGGAGTCTAAACTAGTGGGTTGAGGTTTGATTCCCTAGCTTACTTCCCAAGATTGGGTTGTGGGGTTTCAAAGTCGAGATTTGGAACAAGACAAGTTGTAGCTTGTTCAATTGGGGAAACTTGGGTTGTCTTGGCCCCCAAGGCGACATTTGGTGTCATCCTGCATTTCCCCTTGGGGCAACTTGGTCTTGTCTTAAGGTGATTATTGGTGTTGCCTTGCATTTTCCTTTGGGGTAGCTTAATGTTGTCCTAGGACAACATTGGGTGTTATCTTGTAAGAAGTCATGAGATGATTTAATGATGTTTCATAAATTATTCTTGTTGTGGTTAACCATGAAACATCACAAGGTTGTGGGCATGAAGACCCTAAACCTTTGGGAAATCTAGAATGAACAAATTGGGGTTTAAGAACAAATCAAGTCCAAATGGGTTTGGGTGAACTCTACAAGTTTGGGTGGCTTATGTAAGTAATTAAAAATTAAGAGATACAAGTGAGCTAAAGAGTTTGGTGGTGCAAGAACACAAAGCTAAGCTAAGGGGTGTTTCATTTAATATCAAAGCAGGATTTTGTACTTGTAGTCGGGTGGAATAAAAGTCACTCCTATGAAGGAAGTGAAGAAAAAAGTTGAGCCCCAAAAGCACAAGACAAAGGTGGAAATAACAATGGACAAGGTTGAAAAATAACCACCATCATACATAATGGAAGGTCAAGGGCATTTAAACCCAAATTCGAAAGTGATCACTTTAACAAATGAGGAGTGGGAAGAAGGGATGGGCCAAGAGGAAGGAATAAGCCCCCTTTTAAAAACAATAATGAAAAATAAAAAATTTAAGTTTAAGGCAAAGCCAAAACAAGCACATTAGAATCGTCTTCCAACTCAAACTTGTCACATTTGAGTAGCTCATATGCACCAAGTGATGTAGATGATCTTTTGGCCAATAAAGTTTGCTTTGAGAACAAAAAGGCATGTAAGCTTGTGGAATAGGAAAAAAGGTCCACCAAAGAGTTTGTGGTTGATTAAGAATAGGAATGGTCTATCAAGAAGGAACTGAAGACCAAGGAAAATGAGAAGTAGTGGAAGCAATCACGCAAGATACTCTTGCCCAAACTTTAATAATTCTCATTATCCCAACAAACATGGGGGAATTGATCAAAATCATGCAAGTTATGTTGCTTCAACAAGGTGAAATACATGCTTGTTATTAACCTTGATGGAGGCAAATATTCATCCTTGATAGAGGCCTCTGGGGCTAGGACCGTCAAAGGAAGACAATTTTGAAAAAACCATCAAGACTAAAATGGTAAAGTCCTTTTTTGGCAAAGATGTGAAGGCAAAGTGGGTGTGCCAATAGCTTATCCAAGTATAGGCCTACTTTGAGACACGAGTTGTTATCACCAATGCGGATCAAATCTACATGGTCCAATCTTTACTTCGGAAATTACATGCCATGGAATGGTGGATGGCTCAAAAAGATGTCAAACTTGAGTTGGTAGGGACTTTGAGTTGGAATGAGTTCAATGTCAAGTTGAAAAAAAAGTTCATGCCCCATGCATGACCAAACTTTTAAGGATGGGGAAAAATTCCCTTTCTTGCACCAAGGGGATGGCCCAAACTCTTTGGTGCATTATGTTTAAACATTTACCATCAAATTAAGTCTCATCCCCATGAAGGAGGAATATGCCCACAGAGTGTCATTCCTTCATGGCTTACAACCTTGGGCTAGCAATTAAATTTTCCAAAGGGGCAGTGTGCTTGAAATTTGTTAAGTTTCATGAATGATGAAGTTGGTGGAATGTTTGGGGGATAATTTTATGGTTCACAAAGGCACAATAAGCCCAAGTGAGCATTCCAAAGGTGACAACTCCCAAGCTAGTGGCAATTTCAGGGGAGAAAAAAAAATGCAAATGAAAAAGGGTGCATCACAAAAGGAACTTTGAGATGACAAGAAATTGAAAGGTGATGTGAGTTGATGATTAAATGTCTCAACTATAATCAATCGGGGCATTTAATCAAAAACTACCCCAAATTAATAAAGGTAAAGTAGGAATTGTAAGACAAAGGATCTATTGTCAAGGTAAATGTAGCGAAGTTGAAACCAAACTTAATTTCACTTCATTGTGTTATGGGAACCAACATTTTTTTGGGTTGTTGGATTTAGGAACCACACATTTGTTCATAAGTTCAATTATTATTGAATGATTGAAGTGTGATGCACAAAGGTGGCAAAGCCCATCAAAGTGTAGTGAACACAAGGTGACACAAAGTTGGCCCATGAGATGGGGCACAAAACTAGAATGTGATGGCAGTAAGTTTGAAAGAAAATTCACAATGTGCAAATTGAATGGATTTGAAGCCATCTTAGACAACACCTTCTTGAACACCTATCGTATTGATATTTTGAAAAGTGGTTCGAAGTTTAAAATCATAGCTAGGTTAATTATAAGTCAATTAGCTTAAACATTGAATACCAAACAAGTTTGTCAATAGTGAGTATCGATTAAATCTCTTTTCCAAAGCTACAAAAGACTTCATTTTAATTTTAAAGTATGAGATGAGTTTACAACTAAAGAAAAAACCAAAGGGGCTAGCCCATGGCCTACTTGTATTTTAGACACATTTAATGAATTTTTGAATGTTTTAATGCATGAACTTCCCAAAAAGTTGTTTCATTGTCATGATGTTGATAAAAAAATTGAAGTGGTGCCAAGGTCAACATCACCTTCTAAAATACCTTATAGGTTGAACCAAAAGGAACTATAAGAAACTCAACAATTAAATAATGACTTAGTGCATCAATGTTACATTCGGCCAAACAACTCACTTTATGGGGCCCTGGTCCCCAAAAATTTTAAGGTGCATTCATAGTAAAAGGAGCCAAAAGAGCCAAGGAATTAGTGTTTTGTAATGATGGGTTTAATCATATTTTACACCATTCACTTTGAAATATATAAAAAAATTTCACCCAACTTTTGGCAATGTTATCTACTTATATACATTAATGAATTTCAAGTATAAAAAACTAAATGTGTAGACAAAATGATTATCCTTTGAATATAGGAAATGATTGTATCTCGAAGATAAACTACACATCCCAAAATTCTATATTAAATTGAACTTTACATTATTTGGAAAAAGTTTATCACATAAAATCATTTTTTAAACATACAAAAGTTGAAAATTGAACATAATTTATGCATTTTCAAGATAGCATGATAGAAATCAATGAAATAAAATATTTAAATAATATTTTTTCCTCCATAAAATTTGTCCATGCCCTTCATCATATAAAAATGAATAACTTTTGTTAAAGACGCATCATCAAATTTTGTAATTTAAAAGGCCAAAAACACGTTTGAACCAAATGTGTAGATATGTGTAACAAATAAGTTTTTTATTAATCTCAACTCCTTTTGCACTTTTAATCATTAATATGAATCTCCTCTCAAATTTTAGGAATGAATGATGCACATTTGATAAACAAAAAGGACATTCAAATCTGAAAGCATTATTTGACGACTATGTTTTAAGTGTTTTATGTGCATGAAAGGACTCTCAAAACTTAAATGTGGATGAAAATAGCCATAATTGCCTAAGACAAGTCACATGTGACTTATAATTGCATACAACATTTCTTACTTGACATGTATATATGATATCATTATACATTTTCATCCATCATGTTCAAGGTTCGAAATAGTTGCATATATGAAAAATAATTACATGTAATTCAAATGAACCCTATTATATTATGACACATGTCCATGGTTTTGTCCAATTATTTCACAACACCAAAACATGTATTTCATAACTAGGACATTTTGCAACTATTTCCTAATTTAATCATGTAATTATGTTTGTAGTCATATACCTTTAGTCATATTTATGATTACATTGTGATTACATTATGACTATACATGAATACTATTACATTACAACTACATGACTAACATACTTAGGTACTATAAACTATTAGCTACCTCCTAACTACCTAGGTACTTATGAAACAAGTGCCTATGAGGTAATAACTACTAGGTATTACCGATTATTTACTATCTAGATAGCTATTAGGTAGGTACCTACCTTAGATACTAGCTACTCCTACCTTGGTACCTACTAACTAAATACCCTAGCTAAGTGGCTAGGGGTGAAAGAACATTACGAAAGGGCCATTTTGGGCACTTTCATGACATGTATATAAAGTATATTTTTGCAAAACATATTGTATTTATTTTTGGTTTTCACTTTTAGTGTTTGGGCTTGATATTTTGATTTTCACAAAGTTAATGATATTTAATATTATTTGAAAAAAAGAAATAAATTTTAAAAGCTTAAATTTAAGGAATAATGAGTATATTTATGGTATATATAGTATAATAGAGCCTATTTTTGTTTATGGACTGCACTAAATTTGGGTTTGAATGAATCAACCAAAGAATGTTCAAAATGAAAATTTTAAAAATGACTCACCTCACATATCTTATCATCTTCCATTTGAAAGTGGTAGTTTGTCAAAATGTTAATTTACCACATATTTATGGTCATCGCCCTTAAAAACACTCATTTGTGATATGATAATTATCAAACTCTTTAAATGGTTCACAAACTTAATCCAATCATATGGAATCATAATGTTTGATAGATATTACAAATTTCATAAAAAATATAATTCATTTCAATCATTTTAAAAGTTTATTTGCATTTTTTTGTACACAATGACATACATTTTTTTGCCACAAATATACTTCGGAATGACACAATATAAGTTGGAAAAAGGAAATTTTTTTGCAATTGAATTCTTTGTGTTATAATGTACCATATTATGTAAAAAATTTGGAAAAATATGTTCTAATATTACCATGGTTGAAGTTCAGAACATGGATGCCCTTGGAAAACAATACAATGTGACAACATTTTTGGCCCCCCCATAAGGTGCTTTCACCCCTAGCTATGTAGTTAAATTTCTTAAATGAGTTAGAAAAAAAAAGTTTATGATAATATGCTGATTATTTTTATCATGTAAAAAAACATGGTGTAATGGTTAAGGACTTTATCCCTCAATTTGGAGGTGCGGGGTTCAAGTCCTTCCAATTGCAACTTAGTTTTTGTAAAGTTAACTAGGTTAAGTTAAGTGAAGCTTAAATTAACTTGCTACTTTAGCCTAAATACCTAACCTAGCCTAACTACTTAGCTAGGTTAGTCTACATTCTTAAATAAGTTAGGGCCTACATTTTTAACATTTAGGCTAAGTTTTTAGCCTAAAAGTCGTAAGCTTACTTAACCTATGCTAGTAGGCTAAGAAAAAATATATTTTTAATGTCTTTCATGATTGTAGTAATAAAAGTCATAGTTGTAAAAGACATTGTCCTTCATGATTATAGTTGCAAAAGGCATTAAAATATGATATGTCCTATTCAACTACATAATCATGTAGTTATGGATGTTCAAAACAACTAGTTACTTAATCATGGATGTAATCATGGATTGAGAATTTGGCATTGTGTTTCATAACATATGGCACTTAGGTAGGTAACTAAACCTAAGTAGACATGTAGTTAGGCCTAGGCTAAGTAGGTATTTTGGGATATCTTATTTTATTTTGAATTTACATCACAAACTTACTAGGCTTCATAGGTTCATGCAAAATCTGATTTTCATAGGTTTGTACAAAAATTGCATGAAATTTATGTTATGGTTAATATGATTGATATTTTCACACATATAATATCTTAAATATTCAAACATATGAAACACTTTGTGAATGTTTAATACACAAAATTTGCATAATTTTATGCAAAACTACATCACAATAATTGCACAAATTTTAGTTAAAATATAAATCATACATACTTCATATCAAGATATCATAAGTAGAAAAGACACATCATTTATATAGAAGTAATATATATATTTTTTCATGTCATTTTTACACTTTGAAATCCACAAATTTTGCACAAACATATTATTAATTATTAATCTAAATACTAATATAGATGAATATGAATAGTTGTATTATTATATTATCATAATTGTAGCTAATTGGCTAAGCTGGTAAGCTACTAGCCTAGGTGTATATATATATATATATTGGGTATATTAATTTAGCTATATATATATCAGTTAAGGTCATTATTTGTATGATAGGTGTCCATTCTGTACACCATTAATGGCATGCTAGTTGCACATAAAAAAACATAGCTCAAAAATTATATGGTGCCAATTTTGTAATTGTAAACATGATCAATCTAGTTGTTTAAACAATGATTACTTACACACAATTGCAAAATGACTAGTTGCATACGACATGATTTTTTCTAGTGCCATAAAGATAGGGGTGACCATTTAGCTTTAATGGATTTTTTTACTACAATTCAACCATACATTCAAAAACTAGGATGAGTCCTTTTGAATTAGCATTTGGAGTTGAAGCAAAATAACACATGAATTCAGCCATCCCAAGGATTGGAAGAGTTTGTTGAAAAGGAGGTAAATATGTTGAACTAGAGATGGTCAAGAAACATACAAAGACAAACACATAGGCCAAAAAGCTTTTAAAGAAAGCACATGCAAGATATGATAAACAAACCAATAAGATTTGATGACACATTGAATTTGAGGTTGATGATCTTGTGTGGTTGAACATTTGGGACTTCAAGATGCCTAAAGCTCTAGCAAGTTGATTCATACCAAAATATGCAAGTCCTTATAAAATGATTTACAAACTTCATTAGGACATTGTTGCCAATAACTTTTGTGGCACATCCAATCCTCCATGTGTTTATGTTAAAGTCATTCAACAAAAATAAAAAGAGGTTAGATAGGAAGCAAACCTACCACCCTTGTTTTGATCTCATTAAACATACATTCACAAGAAAGATCAAATGTTTCCTTGGTGCAAAACAAACTAGGTGATCAAGGGCAAACAATATTTGGTGAAGTTGAATGGATGCCACCCAAAAGAAGCAACATGGATGAAACTCTCACACCTAAACCATTTGCTAGAAATGGTGGAAAAGTTTGAATTAAAAAAAGGGCATGAACTAGGGTAAAAGAAAACACACAATAAACAAAGCCTATTAGAGGTCCCCAATTTAACTAGGTGTTGATAGGGACATCGACCTTCAAAATTGATGTTGAGAGCTTGAAAAACCTTTAAGCTTGGTGCTTGAAATAAGGGTGCACAAATCCACCCAAGAAAATGAATTGCAAGGTCAAGGTGTGCAAGAAGCTATTCCATGAAAGGATGAAGTGGATGTTGAAATGACTTGATAGCGACCAACGACAAAAAAAATTCATATGAGTTTGATCAAACTAGATTAGGGTAATGATGCATGCAAACTAAATGACATGCCTGTGAATTGAAAAATAAACTTTTAAAGCAAAATTTCCAATCCATGGAATCACAACCCGTGTCCATAAGCGTGAACGGGGTTTGATTTATAAAAGCCCAATTGAGCACTATCTATTGGCTCGTTTAACAACGTTTTCTCAACATGGTGGCGATGTAGGGTCATCAAATGGAACCTATACTTGGATTCAAGAGGAAACATTGACTCATAAGGTTGAAGAACCCAAGGAGAGAATATGGAGTGAAAAAGCCATCACAAATGATCTTGCAAATGTGTACAAATGATACTTTAGATTCCTCCCATGTTGGAACAAAAAGGGGCCAACATGAATAAAACCAAAGTCAAAGAATAGTTAACCCCAAAATGACTTGTGATTAGAATGGGGTAAACTTGGGCTTGTTCTGGGGGGCAATTGTTGACAACATCAACAGGGTCATTGACCTCCATAAAATGGGGGTAAATGACATGCCTTTTCACACAAGCTCCTTTGGACTTGTGTGGGGGTGGGATTCGCATTGGGACCACCGTGGTGGCATGGGAGTTTAAGCCAATGGGTTGGGGTTCAATTCCCTAATTCACCTTATGAGATTAGGCCGTGGGATTTCAAGATTGGGACTTGGGACAACCACAGGCTTGTTTCGATACAAGTTGTGGTTTATTCCCTTGGGGCAACTTGAGTTGTCCTGGGTGGCACTTGGTGTCACCCCACAACACTCTTTGGGGGCAACATTGAGCATTGCCAAAAGAAGTCAATACTTTTATATTTCAAGAAACATTTGAGATAAAAAGGTATTTTTTAATATTTAATTATTATACTCTCATAACGGATATAATTAGACACCCTATTTATATTTAAGTAAATTATAAAAAATATTTATTTTCAATAAGTTGCACCTTTTTTTTTTTGCATGTCATTTGGAATAAATGGAAGTGACTTTCCTTGGGGTGTTGTCTCATGGGAAGTCCTTGGGTGACATAATGTTGTTCCAATAATGACTCTTGTTGTGGTTGGACCATGAGATATGGTGGAGTTGTGGCCATGAAGGCCTTAAACTTACAGGAAGTCCTTAATGAGTGGAGATTTAGGTGCAAATCATATTTAGATGGGTTTGGGTGAACTTTGAGCTAACACAAGTTTGGGTGGCTAGCTTGTGCAGGTAGCTAGGATAGGAGCACACTCAGAAGTTCAGCAACATAGGAGTGCAAGGTCGAGCAAAGGGCTGTCTTGGCTGGCAAGGGCTTTCAATTGCACACCAATGGGTTTGAACCCAGAACCTTTTGAGATCCCAGGGTCTGAGACAGGGGCTATACCACTGAGCCATCACCCATAGCGCAAATTATTGGACCTTATGGATAGAACAATCTTATGGATAGAACAATCTTCTTTGCAACATTTATCAAGTTCAAATCATCAGTTTTTTTCTGGCCAGCTGCCATTTTTTTTGAAAAATAAGTTTGTTTTGAGTTTTCTAGTTGCCAGATTTCAATTTTTTCATAAAAATCCACAGATTTCTATGTTAAGTTCCAGTATGTAACAAGCAAGATACTCAAATAGTTTACTTTCGAATTTTGTTTATAGCCAGATTTGACTAAATTGTCTTACGGATAATTACCACTTCAGCAACATCACAAAGACTGGTTCACCAGTTCTGTATCCCAGGTGTTGAACATGCACCTTGTATGTGTGCTTTTAGAAAAATGCTCAATGAAACATTGTGGACAGTTCAGGACCCTGGCTTGGACATAGCCTATCAACAATTGCAAGCAGGCTAATGACCATATTAAGCAAACATCAGATTTGCAAAATGTGTGTTGTTGAAACCAGTGTTAACCAGCTGGTTATTTGATTTTGTTCACAACCTCCAGTTTTTTAAAAGGTTTTTGAAAACTTTAGGAGGTTAGAGAAACTCCGGTTCAGTTTTTTAAATTTTCAGAATCAAAGGAACCTCCAGTTTCAAACCCCTCAAAGAACTGGCAGTTTTTCATGAAAGAATTGGTAAAGACTCAATAATTTTACACAAGGTTATTTAACCAGTTCTTTGATTTTCCGAGAACTGTGGTTATATATTAAAACTGGTACTCTGGTTTTCTGGAACCCTGGTTATGCATCAGAACAGGGTATTTGAGTTTTTTGAGAACTGTAGTTAAAGAACCGCCCTGAGAACCGGGGGTTTGGTGCCATTTCTAATACCCACCCAAGACTGCTTGCAGCCACACAGCCTGTAACAAGCCATGTACCTAGTCTCAACACAGAGTCTAGGTAGAAGGCCTCTGTACTTAGGCTAAGGATAGCATACCATGGTTCAAGGTTGCTACCTACCTCTTTGCATCTATAGCTACTGAACTACCTAGTTTAAGAGGTCAATAAGAACAGCTAGGCTCCAAGGCATAGCTGCCCTGCTCAGAGCCAGTAAATGAATGCCATGTCAGCAAACTTTCTCAAAAGCTTGACCATGGAATTTTGCAAAGAGGTTTCAATGGAGAGTCGCAAACTCTCAGAAAGTGGGAAGTCAAACAATTTATAGGCAAATTACTTGGGCATTTCAATGAGCCAATTTGACCATCTTCCAGACGGTCAATCAATCCACCCACAATTGCCAGTTATCAGAAACTTTTGTCTGATGGTCTCTTAGGAGCCGCATACTGATGCTTGTCCTGTAGTGGCAAGCTACAGAACAGTTCATTGAATTCTGGAATTCAAAGCAAACATGACTTGTGAACATAGAAAATACTAAATGGAGCTAGTAAGAATTCACCCATATGGAATTAATGCTGCAGATGGAGAGATAGAGCTTTAGAAGATAGTACCAAGTACCATGAAGGCAAGAGAAGGAAGGTATCTGGAGCAAGGAAGGTGTGGGAGCAACAAGAAGTGATAGCTACATCCAGAGAGAAAAGAGAACTGTAGGAATACAAAAACTGGTGACAGACAATCTTGAAACGTTAGCTACTTACACAAAGTGCTCAATTTCAAGTTACATGAACAGAGCCTGTGGATGTGATGTTTGCACCTCAAAACCATGTGAATGGACTGCGTGAATGGAGATTGAAGATTGAACTGCATATAATGAAGCGGCACATAATAATACTCTGACCATCATCAGCCATGATGCAAAATTCATGGAGTATATTATGGAGTGATGTCGCTCCAGATGGAAAACCCATGAGAAATCCATAGCACAAACAGCAATAAACAATGAACCACAGGTGTTTAGTAAGCACATACATGCAAATCCTTTAGAGACTAGAGAAATTGCTCCAACATGGCATCAACTTGTTGTTGAGCTGCGTTTCACTTTCTCCACTAAAAACTGCTCGATCTGATCTGTTTTCCAGTTGTCAATCCTGCACTCATTTTCCACATGTAGAAACAAACAATAGTTAAGATATCAAGGTAATATCACATCATCAATATCACACATTGACCTAACTACTTCACATAGTGATGGCCAGAGGTCATCTAGTTGCTGCCATGTGATAAGTGTCTCTATTTGCAAAAGAAGGAATGCAACAAGCAAATCCTTTCTAAAACCTCACACCACAACATTGCAAAATCCACATGCACCTTAAAAGCAATATAACTGCAGATGCTATTCTAGCAGGATGGATCTTTGCCATCAACTCACTCATATCCTACCTACATTTCATCACCAAAAAAAGGCTCCAGGCTTCATAGTGTGGTAGTACAAACAAAAACAAAGAGAGCTCAACTCTGCTATGCACTCATGGATTTGGATTGATTGACATGGAGATCAACAGGGTAACAGCAAAGCCTACCGAATGGTTTCCTTGTGGTTGCCCTTCTCATCCTTCAAGATAAGCTTGGGAGGAGACCCGTAGCGGTATTGTATGTCCACGACTTCCCGAAACTGTTTCAATCTATCATCAATAAAGGTTTGAACATCTGGGTAGAACACCAGCTTTCTCATACAAATCTCCAGAAGTGCTCCTGCATACATGACCTGCCAGGGGTTGGAAAGGTGAAACACAGATGGCAATTAGACCCTAATCATGAGTTCACATTTTGCTGTACTACAAAGGCCCACAGCAATGAACTTAACAAGTGCTGAAACAAGCACAAAAAATATACAGCAAACACTGAGATGAAATTAGGGTTTGGTAAACCCTATGTACAAAGGCTCACAGCAATGAACTCAACGACACTGAAACAGGTCAAAAACTACAAAGCAAACAATGAGATGAAATTAGGGTTTGATAAACCCTAAAACATACATAGATACATACCTTGCTGATGGCATCTTCAGCTTCTGGCGTGCAACACTTCCGACAATCCGTCTCCAATTCTACAATCAAAGAGATTGCAGATTGAGATTCAGAAGATTCCCCATTTTGCAAAGTGCAAAAAACCAAATAGATAGATAGATAGACAGATGGATAGATAGAGGAAGGTTATGTGCGAGCGTGGTACTGTGATGCTCCGTCCTACCTTGGTCCTTGACGTATTCAGCCAGAGAGTCACAGTCCGAGCACAAAGCAAGCCCTGTGAACCCTAAATCTTCACAGTTCGCTTCTCCTAGCATCTCAGCCCGGATACCATTCGACACAAACACCAGCAACGTATTCACCAGCACCACCAACAGCCATGTTTTCGCCATAGCTTCAAAATCCGACAGCTTCCAGAAACAGATTCCCTTGTCTCGTCCCTTCCCTTCCCTTCGCACACTAAAGACTCACCCTGCGAGTCTTCAAGGCCGACGATCCTGATCCTTTCTAAGGGCCGCTTTACAGTTAAGGGCTTGAACTATGGTTTCCTGCTTTCCGGATGTTATCGAATTAGAACCCACTGCCCTTGACGCAAGGGCCCTGGTTCCCAATCTAAACCCGGTTGGGGCCTTTGGAGAGACCATAGGAGACTTCCCATTTTATTACGTGAACTTAGCCTGTGGAGGTCGCTAGGATCACAAATTTACTCATTTCATTGGTTTGTTTAAAATTCGCACAAAATCTATTTTTTCATGGGTTCTTGTTTTTTTGCGCATGGATTTCATGTGTATAAAACATGTATGATGCACATGTAAATATAATAAAATATTTTCAAGTTCTTCATGCATCATATATGTTTTTTAACACATGACATTTATGTGTAAAAAACATGAACTCATGAAAAAATGATTTTCATACGATTTTTATTATCAAATCATGGGATAAGAAGTTTATGATTAAGGGTCTAAATTTGATAGTAGATAAGGTTTAGTATTTAAATGGTAGGTGAGGTTTACGTTTTAGATTTTAAGTTTTAGGCTAAGATTTATAAGTTTTTAAAGTAGGGTTTTTAATGGAGTTTAAGGTTTTTAGTGATGTCATGCAATAGTTGTCTTATGTTCTTGATGTGTCTTTATTTTTATTTATTTACTTGAAACTCTTGTGTTTTGAATCATAAGTCTTTTAAAAGCTCCTCTTGAATTTTTCCCTCATCCTTTTCTCACAATCCTCTTTTTCTCCTCCTCTTCCTTCCTACTGTTCATTCCATCTATTTTTCTTGTTCATCAACTTATGATCATGCATTCGTGCTTATCAAGTTTGAGTCTTGCA
>Ga0116229_10006739_pt1 | contig 18398 bp, 10 predicted proteins | sample S1TSphgellanicum_3_FD_87313 | JGI IMG/M metagenome (GOLD analysis project Ga0116229, IMG submission 87313) | Host-associated microbial communities from peat moss isolated from Minnesota, USA - S1T2_Fc - Sphagnum magellanicum MG | ecosystem: Host-associated > Plants > Peat moss > Unclassified... | reverse complement strand
GTCATTGTTCAATGCTCAATGTTCGAGTCCCAAGAACCTTCAAGGGCCTAAGAAGTTTCTTAACCCTAAATTGTTTATTGCACAAGTTGTTGATGTCTATAACAAATTGAAAGTCATTTGAGATTTGACAATTATTGTTTTGTGTGCAATGTGGACAAGTTGTCATTGGTTAGCAAAATTTTGTAATTGTGTAGTGGATTTATGTTCATGTGCATTTGTGTGCAATGTGTATGATGAATGTTGTGTGTGCACAAGTCATCCAACATCAACATTTGTAATAATTTTTGCACACACAACATGTTTGTGCAAGTCATCAATGTCTGCCATTGTTGGAGCTTGTTGAAATTTGGTTTGTAGTAGATCGAATGATGAGCCTTGTTCACATCAATGTTTGAGGTGGACCCTTGGACTTCCAAAATTTATAGTTGAATCAACCATGCCTCCAAAATTGCACAATTCCAAGTAACATTTAGTTCAAATATTTCTTTGATGGTCAAGTCCTTGAAAAGGCACTTGCATCTATTAAGTTTGTTGTTGTGATATGTTTAAATCCAATAACATGGGTGCACAAAGAAATAATGTGCATAACCTTGAATTGCAAATTGTTCTAGTTGTAAATTGTGACACATAAGTTGAAAATCTTGAACCCTTTATTGTTGAAGATGGGTGCGCCTATAATCCCAAAAAATGGAAGAAAGGTGAAACTAATGTTAACTACAAGTTTCAAAAGGTTTTGGGCTTTAAAAATGCCATGGGTAAAGCCCATTTTGAATGAGGTTGGCTTGATAGGTAATGTTAAATTTTGTGTTTGTACTCATATTGAAAGGAAGGAAAAGGTTTTTGTGATCAAGTGAGATTCCATAAAGAAGCACATAAGTAAGACAAAGCTCTTAAATGGTAAGTGGTTTATGGATCTAAAATGTGGGCATGTAATAAATGAAATTTTTTATGGTTAGTTATTTTCAAAATTTGTCATCTAGTAATTTGATCTTAGTTAAACAATGGAAGAGAAATAAAAACTTGTTCAATTTGTCATTACTAGTGGTAACCCGTGCCTGCAAGGCACAGACGGTTTTCGAGGGCCCAAGAATGCTATTGATTATTATTACTGAAGCAATTAGGTGAAGATTAACGTTTTTGTACGAAACCCCATCCATCTTTTACTTAACTCATTTTTTTCCTTTTTCCCTGCGGCAGAAAGAAAACCTAGGGCGCCATCCGATTAGCTCCATATTCACCGTACGCACCTATGGGAAGAAGGCATGGAAAGTAAACGAACTAAAGTGGAAAGAAATGGGTAACGAAGTTTAAAGTAAAAGAGAAATTCGGAAGTAACGGAGCCAATGGGATTACGCCAGAGAGGTAATGAAAACGAAATGACGTCAGAGAAAAAGAAGCTGCGTACAGAAAGAAAGAAAAAACTGTGAAAAGAAGAAGAAAGAGGGTACCAAAGAAAAAGGGGCCAGGAATCGAAAGAAGTAAGAGATAAGTAAAAGATAGACAGACACATTGACGGACGTAGTGAATTAATATATAAGATTTTCAACCTTCTAAGTAAAAATAAACCAATGATAAATTATGAAAATTTCCAACCTTTGTTTGAGTTCTTGAGACTTTAATTTATTCCAAAAGAACATTGGTTTGATGAGGTTTGTTGGGAAATGGTAGAACAAATAGACAATGAAATGAAAAAGACCATTAAAATTGTCATCCAAAATGCCAAGTTTGTATTCTTTACTTATGATGAAGTCACCTTCATGAAGTATGCAAGTTGGGCAAGTGTGCATTGTATAATTCATTGGACTTATTTGATGGTACACACCTTCTTGCACCTACCTTTGGCATCTTTTGCAATGTTTATATACTTATTTTAGCAATAGCCTCAAGAGACATTTGGGGTTTACCAAATTGCTAAAGATCATGGAAATTAAAACAACAAAATATTATGAAACATCAAAACTAAGCGAATATTCACAATCAATCTTGTTGAATGTGTGTTGTTTGAATATCACACTTTCCTCATGAAGATGACATTTAGTGCACACACAATAGTCTCTACTAAGTATTACTTGTGTTTGTTAATTTATGTAAAAAATGTTGTTGGGGTTGAATGTTATTATGCCATTCTTGGAGGTAGTTTCTTCATTGCTCAAATTTGCCCAATTGTGTGATGTGTTTGTTTGTGATTTCATAGCCATGGTGGAAATTTGTGAAGGGGATATATATTGGATGTATTGTGACGACCATTCTTGTTTCCAAGATGATGTGTTTGGAAACTCCCATGCTTTGATCAATTTTGCTCATGAAAACAACAAATTTCGGTGGATCACGAATTTTAATATAAGAATATATCATGAATATATAAGAATCATGGTTTTTGAGTTTGTTCGACAACATATTTGACATTTGATCTCAATTTGCTTACCAAGTTGTGGAAAACCTTTTCTTCATCACAAATTCTTAAATAAAATATCCCTAAATACATGAGGTTAATTAAACTTGTTATTGTGCAATTTATTGGTTTTTTAGAGGATGAGTGGTGTTTTTTTATTTTCACTTTTATGAAAACTAAACTAAAGAATCAAATGACCATGCATTTGGAGTTAGTTATTCAAATGTTCAACCATAAGTTCAACACCATGCAAAACTTCCTTTTTGGAACAACATTCTAAAGTTGGAAAAATAACAAAACTTGATATGGTGCAAAACTTTGAAGGTGAATTTGGATATTAAAGTTACCCTTTGTTTCAATTATTGATGTTTTTTTTTTAAGATGGTGATTCTTGAACCTTCAAGCAACCCCCTTTTGGTGGGCCTTCAAGAATGAATACTTGTTTTTTACATTGAGGATGTTGGACTAAGATTTTCTTTTGTACAAGTTAGGTTTTACATTGCAATGGGCAAGGCCTATATAATCAAGGTTCAATTTCTTCATATAACTTTGTCACCAAAGATTGGATACAAGAAATCAATTATTTGCAAATGATTTGAATAAAATTGAGGACTTGTTGCTCCAAAACTTAGAAATGTTTTTTGTAGCATATAAGATCTAACCAACTTTTCCCCTAATCATGAAAAAACTACTTACTTCCCTACAATTAGTTAAACAATTCAACACATAATATGCCCATGTGGCAATTATAGCTCAAAAAGGGCTAACATGTAGTCAATTCAACTAAAATGGAAACATGAAAAAAAAATGCAATGGATTGACTTGAGGAATTTGAAAAAAAAAACCTTGATCCTCACTTGTAAACATGAAAATTTGGTGAAGGGTAACACCCAAATGTGTTTCTAACATAACAACCTTCACAATCATTAGCCATGGGAAGGACCTGCATCAAGAATGCCCCATTTATGCCTCGTTTGAGGACATTATTGCATGTAACAACCTAGTTTTTTTTTCTCTCGTGATACTTGTAATGTATTTAAAATAATAATAATAATGTGTAAAAAAGAAAAATGCATGCTAGAGCAAATATTTTATAAATTGAAACACCTTGTATTTTTAAAAGGCAATTGAAATATCCTTAAAATAGCATAGACAAGGGATCTACATAGTCAATTGGGTCAAACTAGGCACAAGACCTAAAATTATGATAATGATTTTTACACTATGAAAAGATAGGGACCAAAATTGAAACCAACACCTAATTTTACATCAAATTAATTTGGTCCCCATCTTCTATTTTCGGAGTAGACAAAATAATTTTTTGGGGGCTTCTTTCTTAAGCAGGGAATGAAGGTGGGTACTAATGATCTAGGTAGATAGCTTACCTAGCCTAATTAGGTAATTATGTACCTTAAATAAATAGGTAGCTTAGGTGGGTAGGCACCTTAGGTGGTTGTGTAGGTAGATGGGTAGGTAGGTATCTTAAGGAGATAGTCGGTAATAATTTGTATAGGAAAGTAGGGGAGATGGGGGCCTATGTAAGGAAGATGGGTAAGTAGCCTAGGTAGGAGGGTTAGGTAACCTAGACAATTAAGTAGTAAACCCCTCAGGTAGCTAGACCCCTTAGGTAGGAGGGTAGGTATGTAAGTACACCCTAATTAGACAGACCCCTTAGTACACAAGGCGTAGTTACAATATAAAAAATGCCCTTGTTTTCATGCCTTATTTTGAGTTTGGTAGGTCTTTATTTGGTCGACTTTAAAGAAAAAAGTGCAAAGTCAGGATGAATTGAGAAAATTAACATGAAATCTGGCATAGGTCAGGGTGTGACTTTAAAGATATCTATGATATTACCCTAAATAGCATGCCTTTCCCTCACACAAAAAAATTCTGCCAGGCTATTATATAAAATCTATCTATGAAGGAAGGTAGTTTGTTTTGTTTTGTTTTGTAGTTATGAGATCTGCTGAACCAGGATGCTTCAGATTGTGTTTTTGGTGTCTTTGACAAGCTCTCCAAGAGGAGGAGGAGTGCATGCGCTTGGTTTCATGGCGTTTGGACTTGCGGTGCAAAAGTTTTTGAATATTGAATGATTTCTTCAGTGAAAATTAAATTAAATCGTAGCTGAAAATTTCGGAGGAATTGGAAAGTTCCTTTGGTGTTGTTGGAAAGATCTTGATGAACAGGATTTGATGGAATTTATTTGGTAAGATTTGGATTCAGAATGTGGGAGATCTTGATTTTTAAAGTGATTTCTGCTGCTGAAAATTCAAATAAATTCCAAAAAACCAGGTTTTGGAAGGAAAAATCAGTTGAGGAACACTTGAATGTCTACCATTCAATTCAAATAGAAGGAATTGTGATGTGCATCTGGTGTTGTTGGAAAGATCTTGCAATAGGATATAAGGATACCTTGCAAAATAATGTCATATGTTGTGTCCACCTTACATTATAATGAGTTCACACTTGGGCCAACGGCACAGGCCACACTAGAATAAATAAATTAAGAGACGATTCAAATGTTGTGCATCAACCTGTGCATCAACCTGTGCATCACTAGAAAGTGACATCTCTTATTTTTAATGAGAACATAATATATTCCTTTTAAGTTCTTTAGAAAGTACCCTACATATGAAACGTTCCAAATGTCCATAACATACCCTTACATATCACTTGCCTAAAATAATCCTCATCCAAATAAAGGATCACTTTTTCACAAACAAGCTCAAAATCCTTGCAAAACTTCCAAAAATTGAAAATCTGACATGATTGAAAAAAAAAAAAAAAAAAACAGAGGACTAACATTTCGATGAAAACAATATTGATTTGATCGAAAAATGAAAACATTGCCACTGTTGAAAGTTTGAATCTTCTTAGTTTTGGGCAGCTTTCAAAATTACAAGTTTTTGGGAGAATTGGACCAAGCTCACCATGTTTCATTGACAACAAAATTCTAGAGGAGATCTCTCACCCAGTTGCAACTCTTCAATGGAAAACTGTCCATGAAGCAAGCCACAAGGCTCCATATCAGTGGCTTTCCATTAGATTAGACTGCTGTGATCACAGCAGGCATACTCTGTATACAGTCCATGGTTCATCCAAGTGCTGATCAGGTTAGGGAGTCCAAAATCAAGTCTAATCAAATTCAGTACTTGACCTTTTTGCATGAAGTTCAAGGTGAGTGAATTTGGGCTATTTTATTTTTTCTTTGTTGAAATTCCTTTGTATAGCTTATATAATTAGAGTTTCATGTCAAAAAAATTTGTGACAATTTGCCCAAGAAAGAAATGGTGTATATAATCTCTTTAGAAAAGAAGAACATTGTGTAATTAGTAGGCAAAAGTAGTGTCAATTTAGGATCTGATATTGAATTTTTAAAGTTTCAAGTCGGATGTGATTTAACTTCCTACATTCTTGCCTTCTTGTTGGTTTTTATTTCAAGGTTCAAGAATTAAGTCGTTATATCGATTTCCATCCAGTTTGGGCATATCAAATTGTGAAGAAAACAGATCATTGACATTTATTTGGTAGTAAATGCTTTAACACAAAAGTGTTCAAATTGATATAAGTTTAAACTATGGGCAGTAAGGTGCCAAACTTCTTAAACATCCAAGAAAAAAACAATTTACTGATTTGATTTCAAATTGTAAGCAAATATTTGTTCAATTTGTTTTAGTTTTTAGTACAAGTTTACTTCTAACTACTATAAAAACATTACTTCAAATACCCATTTAATTATAAGTTTCCCACTAGATTAGCAATCCGAAGTAAATTCATGATTGGGTTTCAGGTAGTGGTCATTGTTGAGTGGACAATTTTTGTGATTTCTACTGCACTAATGTGTATGCTTAGTATATGTCCTTTGTACTAATACTCACAAATCCATCCCACCTTCCAATGAAGCTTTAGCTTTAGCCTCCATTCCTCCTTTATTTTCCTGTTCCAATGCATTTCTATTTCAAAACTTAGTTAAATTGCTCACCGTGTAAAATGCATTTGCCAATGTTCAAAACCCGAGCAATGGGTGAGCATCCTTTTGACAGTTGGGTGAAGATGTATAACAAACATGGTGATAAATTTCTTCACAGCCCACTTCGCACTAGTTGGGTTCATCCATAATTTATGAAGAGGAAATAGCTTTTTGCATTTACAAACAGGGTTCAATTGATTAACTACATGTCAACTTGAAGACCAGAGAAAAAAACTTGCCCACAAAACAATCCAATTACACACACACAACTACTACTGTGAGTTTACAATAATGGACATGAAAATAAATATCTTCCAACCAAATTGGTAACAATTAAAAAAACCATCCTCTCTAAACTGTAAACGAAGAATTAAAAAAAGTGTGTGACTTTATTGGAGGCTTTGATGTTTTCTTGCAACTATCTCGCCGTCTTTTCATAAACTGGGGAGAGGCCCTAAATTTTCCCTCTAGCTCCTTAAAGACATCCAAGCCTCAGTCCACTTACATGGCAGTAAGGCGGGCTCCAACTCATTGGTATTACACTTTCCCAATGAGCTACATTAACTTCTTCTTGGTCACATTTTGCAAAAGTGTAGTATGTAGGGAAAAAGATCATCCACGTTGGTGTTGTTCTTCAATCTTCAACATATCTGATCAAACACAAAATGCAAGAAAATTCGTTAATTTCAAAGATCACTGAGCCTTGATGCACCGCCCGCTCTTTACAAATACAAACTAAGTAATTTGACAATTATGACCTAATACAAACCAAGTATTCATGAGGGTTAGACGAGATGAGCTCGATAGTCACCTACATACCACAACATTTACAGTAGTGAAGAAAGAGTACTTAAGAACAACACTGCATCAACTAAATTAACCACCATTGATCTACGGTGTCTTTCTTGAAATTTGCAACCATTAATTACTCAAAGTTGCCAGGAAAGTTTTTAACTTGGGGTTCAAAGCTTTGTTTACTCACCATCTGCATCCGGTTGAGTAGAGTCTGGAAACCTTAAATGTGGTTTTGTCTTGTACCTACGTGCAAACCAAATGTACAAGGATATTGCACCAGCTACCATGCCCACTACAAGAGCAGTGATGGTCAATGTCACCGTGAGTACTAGCGCATGATGATTCAGTTTCCCTGCGCACATGACCAGCAGCACAATATACCTCAACAGTTTGGGTTAGTAGTTCAACTTTCAAGGTTTTTGACTCATGTACAACAACAAAACTTTCCAATAAACACTGTAGAAAACATATAAACTTGTGATTGTAACAGAAAATGTCAAGCTCTCCAATGTTAAGAGAGCAACAAATCATTAGCATCAAATGGTAGATACTTTCGGAATTGCATGTGCAGGTATGTAATTAGAGCATCTCCCACCTACACCCTCTATTGGGGCCTCTATTAGAGTTTACCGAATCTAACATAGAGTGCTAATTATTCCACCCATCCCCACCCATAAGCATGAAAAAGTGGACTGTAGCTATACAGTGAGAGAATATTTGAAATATTTTTACCACTTGCGCTAATCATTATGGCTGGCCAATCAGAAACAATCATTTCCTTTTACTAGCCCTCTTGGAGAGAGGATACTTAAACATGGTCACCACTTCCAGGACCAATCATTATGGTTGACCAATCAAAAACAATCATTTCCTTTTACTAGCACAGCTCTTGGATCCAGGAGGGCACTGTATCCAGGGCATAAATCTATGGGCTCAAATTTAGTTTCATGTTGTTGGAGGGTACTGTATGTATCCTGGGCATAAATTTAAAGGCCCAAACTGAGTTTGACACTAGTGGAGGGTACTAGATCCCGGGCAATAGTTACAGCTCCAAGGTGAGAACTTTAACACTATTTGACTACCATACTTAATTCATCCAGAAGACCATGTACAGGCCATTTAACTGCTGTGGATGAAGAGTTGCTCCAATTGGGGAACCATGTATTCAGTGACTCACTACTGATTGCTCAAGAAACCAACCAAGCAGCAAGAAGAAGATTGAGCAACAAAAGAAGGCAAATACAAATACCAAAGTAGTATGTATCATGACATGAGCTGATGACACTAGACAGCAAAATACTTTCTAGACTTGAGAGTTCACACTGGGAAATCCTGCAAATGTACTGACATATGCATGATCATCACCAATGGGCACCCAAAAAAACACTAAATGAAGAGTACTGAAGTTTGAACCATATGAACAGTACTTCTCCACCCACATATATGCACAGTCAGGTGGCTTCCTCCCTCAGCTTTGAAGTTCCTTACCAAAAAAAATGAAGGAAATGAAATGCAAAAAATATGTTTTGGAACTCTAGCAACACTTCCACATGAGATGCAGCAAACATGAGACCAACTGGTTCTAAGTTCCATAGCTAGCTAGCTCTGGATTTTCCAGAAACCATGGGAGGAGGAGGAGTAGGCTGCAGCTGGTACCTATGTCGGTGAAGAAGAAGTAGTGTAAGAATCATTGAAGAAGAAGCAAAACTAGTGATGAAAGCGTGACTTTCTTTGTACCTGAAGATATTGCACCGCAGGGAGGTGCAGGTTTAAGGCTAGTGCACATTTGGCAGAGGTCGGTCACGTTGCAGAGTTGAGGGAGAGCGAGGCGACGTGCAGGGATGATACCCATATTGGATGCTGGGTGAAAGACATAACGGCAGAAGCATCTGGGAAGGAAGTACGTGGATGCGTTAACAACTCCGGAGCAGCAAGCGGGACTTGGAAATGACAAGCTGACGTTGGTGGAGAAATCGCGACAATCCGCGAACATCTGTGAGGGATTGATATACGTACTCCAGCAATCGGCTCCGCAGGTATCGTTCATCTGCAGCTCGCTAGGAGCGTTGCAATTTGGCTGTGGGAGCTGAACCTGCTGCCCATCCGTACTAACGATTGCTGCCACCAAGAACACTGCCACTGCAAAAACATTCACTCCGTAACCCATCTTATTACTCTCCTCGCCGCCTCCAGCTTTGATGATGATGATCATGAAGAAAACAAAACAAAACAAAACACGGTGATCTTCAACAACTACAGCTTTGACAACCCCAGCTGATCATGACCTAAACTGCTGCATCTTGTTTAGATTCTGCACTACACTATTCGCAGTTTGCTTTCCAACTTCCCCCAATCTGTCTGCCAGCTTCTTGGCAATACCCACATACCACCACCACCATCAGCAGCACCACCAGCATGATCTTGCAGACGGATGTATGAGCTATTTCATTCAGCTACAAATCATGAGAATATTGATCACCAAGAAACACTCCTTCACATGCAAATCAATGCAAGAAGAAAATTCCTTTGCAGATTAACCCACCAACAAGTAGCTCACTGTCCTCACTCTGCTGTCCTTTATTGCAGGTTCAAACTTCAAAGTAAAAAAATACCATTTCTAGATCAAGAACTTTTTTCATCTAAATGTGTGTACTTCTATGAACATGCCCATCCATCATATGCACACATAGTAATATTCCAAATGTCACTCGCACATTCGATCTAGAACTTCTCGTCTAGATGTATGCACTTCTATCAAACATGCCCAACCATCATATGCACACATACTAATATTCCAAATGTCATCATTCACAAAAATGAATCTTTAAAAAAATTCCATATGTATGCATTTCTAGGGACATGCCCATCCATCATATGCACACATAATAATATTCCAAACGTCATTCACACATTGGATCTAGAACTTCTCGTTCTAGATGTATGCACTTCTATCAAACATGCTCAACCATCAAATGCACACATAGTTGTACTCTAAATTTCATTCACACCATGAATCTAAAACAATTGTGGGATAATGTATGCATTTCTATGGAACATGCCCATCCATCATATGCACACATAATAATATTCCAAATCTTATCATTCACACATTGGATCTAGAACTTCTCATCTAGATGTATGCATGTCTATGGAACATGCCCATCCATTGTATGCACACATATAGTATTCTGCGCAAATCCTGCACTGATGGATGCCAAAACCCTAATCTCTTCTTCCCTGTTGGGCAGAGCCAACCAAACCTGCAAATGCCATAGCCACAAGACATGGGCATCTAAACAAGAGCTGATTATAACTACAATATTACTCAAGTAAAACACCACTGTCTGCAACAACAACAGGCCACAACACAAGGCAGCATCTGGCATACCATCTAACATGAAATGCAGGGTATGGATCATAAGATAGAGTTTCAGTCCGAATCCGTCGGTATGGAGCCTTATTGGTCCAATATCCAGTTTTGATCATACCAGACTAGCCTAGTCGTAGTATAGATTTTTTTAAAAGGGTAATATTAGTTTATTCAATTGGTATACACAATTCAATATAAAGATTATTATATTATTAATTATGCGCAACAAGTCAAATGCAATAACATGTCTAAAACGTACAATTAGATTTTTGTATATTTTGCAAAAAATTATTTACTTCCAGAACTTGAACCTAGTTTTAGAATGAGACAACACCCTCAGTTGAGATTCTAATTCAATTTTGAAAAGAAGCCAATCGCTTAGTTACGTTTCATTTCCTTGATGATTCCAACAAACTCAAAACCTCTAATTTGAAAGACCCTGAAACCTAACCTAGAACCTGGACTTGAACTTACCTAAACCCCATAACATGCCAACATTAATAAATACTTAATACTAAGGTTGATATAAAAATTATACAAGAGACTAGTATTGCCTGAGATCCCTAGTCCCTACCAATGTTGATGCCAATTTCAATATCCAAGCACAAGCCTAGATAAAACATTGTTGTTGGTATGGGACCTCGCTACATATTACTTAGTGTGCCTTACCTCAAACTACCTACACCGTAAACCCAAAGTTTGGAGCCCAAGACATTATGGGTCAATGAGCGATTTTAGATTTTATTGGGTCAATTCCTTTGGCCAACCTCAAACTACCCTAATGTAAACCAAAGCCAAAAGCCCAAAGATATTATGTACCAATGACAAATTTTTAGATTTTACAAGTCTGTGAATTTTGCTCACACTTCAAAAACTATCCTAGTGTTAACCCAAAGCAAGACTCAAGAGGTCAAGAGATTATGAACCCAGCAAGAGACTTTAGATTTCACTGGGCCATTTGCTCAAGCTCAAAAATGAACAGCTCTTTTTACCCTAGTAGCAAGTACTTAGAAGAACATAATACACATTTTCCAAAAACAATTGCACTCCCATTGAAAAGTGACAGAGCTTTTCAGTTACTACTTTCCCAATTCCCTTGCTGTTTAGTCATAACATGAGTTTTTTCCTTCTCTTGTCACAAGAAACTGTGATGACATAAAGAGAATGGAAAGAGAGAGACCCTTACAGAAGCAGCACGGACGATGCAACAACAACTTGATCATCATGAATGTGCAAACAACTAGACAAAAATGCAGAGCACCTCAACACTAATAACTCTTTTAATTGTGTGTGTGTGCTTCTACATTTGTCAATGCCACTACTGCAAGGGGGTACTTATTATTACTGCAAGAGAGTGTCAATAGTACTTATTACTGCCAGAGGGTAGTCCATCTATCTACTTATTGCTGTAGATGAAGCCTGGGCCAAGACAGTACTGGTTGCAAGTGAGTTTCCAAAATATCCACCACCTACACTAGTCTTCAACTTCACCAAGTGCAGCCTTGTGGATGTATTATCACTGTTTCAGTTCTATAATTGAACTGCATTACTCAGTACAGTGTACTCATGGAACAGTTACACCTGCTCACTTGCAGATAGGTAATAAAGAAGCTCTCCCCCTCTCCCTTTCCCACCAAGTTCCCACCAAGTTCCCACTTGCAACCAGCCCTTTTTCTTTTCAACTTTTTCTGAAAGTGCCCCCACATGGCTACAGAAGTCTGTGACTGAAGAGCCCAAGTGGCGATCTTTTGAAAATATTTGTTCAAGGAGCTGGCTATCTTCTCTTTAGCAAGGCAGGAACATGGCTTAAGTTCAGTGTGTTGCAAGCTTGAGCCTAATGGCCATGGTTGGAAATCAAAGACATTTCATTACTGGCTATAATCCAAATTGAAATGCAGACTTCAGGCTAATACCAAGTTTTTGAAAGTGCACAAAATGGCACCAAGGCCTTTTCATTGAGAGCAAACTGGCTATCATAATACAAGATATAGTTAAAAGTCTCCTTCGATAAATCAACAGTGCAAATTCATAATGCAGCAATATCATTAGGCTTACTAAAATGATGGAAACAATGGCAGCTGCAAAAAGAAGTAATTGTCAGTATTCCAATAATCATACTAAAGTTTGAACAAGGCAAGTAGTACTAGGCTACTTTGCTAAAGGCACTTACAAAACTGATGCTTACAAGACCACATAATCTAATCTATGCAAGAATACCGTAACATTTTGCTACTTCAACCCACGCATCAAATCTGGCATTGTAGGGAAAAGTCTCTAAAGTGAAGAACTTCTGGCTTTACATGCCAACCACCAGAGGTAGGTGAAGATCTAAATTGGTCCTAAGGTTATTCTTCAAAAACGCTAAAAAATTGTCTAAAGTGAAGAACCTCTTGCTTTACATGCCAACCACCAGAGGTAGGTGAAGATCTAAATTGGTCTTAAGGCTACTCTTCAAAAACACTACAAATGAGAAACAACGTTCATTCTCTACCCTTCCTAGAACATGGACTACTTCCATCTCTACCAACTTGATATATTTAGGGAAGGAGTGTGTTAGAACTTGAGATGCATCAACTATCCTCCAAATTTGTGTCAATGTTTCATAACAGCCCTAAAATTACTCCTCAACACAACTTGAACATTCCTTGTTTAGAATCAAGTTGATGACAATTTAGTAGTGTTGGAACCACCTTGCTAGACTCACCAAAGCCCATCACTTTCAAATTGAGGGAAATAATTGTCTAGTTCCTTAATCAACTAAGTAGCTACACTTGCAAAACAATGTAGGAAGAAAAGAAACAAATCATTCCAATGCAAACTCAGATTACATCAAAAAATTTAATAAAAATGAAATAGGTTAGGAATTAAAACTTACCAAAACACTTTGATTTCATTTGTGAAATCAAACTTTGAAAAGATTTTTGAGTCACAACTGTTTGTAATTTGAACAATGGGTCATTGTGCATGGCCCAAATTTTCTCACCATTCATAAGAAATGCAAGTTGCTAACGTTATCATTCAAATTTGCCCCATTTCATGTGAATATAGTCATGGTTGAAATTTAGCAAACTTGGAAAATGATGAATTCCCATCATTATATAATGTATAGAGCTACCTTTAGTAGATCTTTATTGCAGCCACAAAATCACAAATGAAAACATCTTGTTGCTATGTAAATTGCACAAGAAAATCAATGCTCTCCAACAAAAGGAGGAGACAACACATTCCCAATAGGCAATATGGGTTAGCAAGGAGAAGAAAGTTAGCATGCAAGAACCAAATTTCAACATTAGGTCTAACTTGAAAAAAAACAAAACATACAAATGAAAAAAACTAACAACAAGTTTCTGGTTTGTAATTCAACTTACCTTTGTTGCTTGATTGTTTGTGTTGTCCATGTATATCTTAGCTAGTAGAGGCTTATATTCTCACAAAATCCTTCTTAAAGGCTCCAACAAGGGATATCCATCATCTTTTCACATTTTTGAACATTTTCAACCCCTTTGTTTCCATCATTTTAGTAAGCTTAATGAACTCCAAGTGCCTATTTGGGTTGTGGGCAAAGTAGGACTAACAAGTTTGTAACATATCTTCTATGCTACTCATTATTCCCAAGGAAGACAAGGTTTCGAAAGCCAAATTGCATTTATGAACTATGCAATGAACACCAATGAAAAATGGTGCATAATTAATATTAATATGATTAATGACCCCAATTTTGGTTACTTGGAATATACTTACCCCATCAACCCTAAAACAAAGGAATTTTTGAACTACAGATTTTGGATTCAGGCCTCTAGCCTTTTATAAGGCCTCCATGATCACAACAATCAAGTTGTCAACCCCTACTCCATCAACAACCTTTTGCAAAGAAATCAACATTGGAATTTTGACCTAGTTTTGCATTAGATATGAATGAATGGAGATCTAGCTCCCATTCTCCACTATACTCACTTGGTCACATGTTATGGCCACATGGTTAACAATAGAAACAACAACCATAATTGCATTAGTGACTTGGACATACATGAATTTTACATTACCCAACTTGAAAAATTTAACCAATGCATTTTGGGATTCTTAGGCACACTAATGAATGAATACAAAATATTTTTTTTTCATACTCCACATAGGATGACCATTTTCCAAAATTTGGAACAATGTGGCAAATTGAACCTTCTTCCTTTTAGATTCCAAATGATTTTTTTATTCACTTGCTGAACATAGTAGCAAGTGATTGGGTAATGTATAAGGCTTAGTTTCTTTTGTGTCTATAAATTTTATTGATGTACCACTCTTTAGCCTTCACACTAAACTAAAGGAAATCCTTGTCTGCCTTCTTTCTACCTTCATGTTTCATGAAGGTATCCCCTTTGGGAGTAAACAACAATGGCTTCATGTTAATAGTGCTACAAACCTTACATCGAACATTGTGTAAAATGCCATTAACAGCAAGGACTCCTTTAGCCCATGGGAGCTTTGCAGCCCATTAAAGTTGAAATTTGCGGGTGTAATCATATGATTTCTTGAGCTTTTGAGGTGGACATCATTGATGTAAAAAATTTGGTTGTCATTCAATATCTAGGAGATCATTCAAGTTCACAAGCTTATCTAATGACATGGGGGACTCGGCATGGACATTAGAACTTGAAGTAAGATGTTTAGTGGGTGATATGATAGATGCTGTAGGAGGAAATGAAATGGTGAATCAAGTTCATGAATAGGAAAATAATGTTGATGAGAAGGCACCTTAAAAGAAGGCATGGCAAGATAAGGTTTTATTATAGAAAGTAAGGTTGGAGAAGGCAACTTGGAAGACAATAGGCTTAGTTGAATGGAACAAGTCAGGAAAAGGTAGTAAGTTAGCAAAATGCAACAATTGAGAAGAATGCAATAGCTTGAAAAAGTGCAATAAATCAGAAAAGTGCATCAACTCAAAAGACAAGAGCTTAGAAGAAGGCAAGTTGGAAGAAAGTAATGTTGGAAAAGGCAACATTGGAAATGACAACAAGTTAGAAGAAGGAACCTCAAAGGAAAACAATGATGGTAAATTTAAAGACATAGGAGAGTGAAGAAGTAAACCAGAAGAATTTGTCGGGCCATCCCCATCAAATGGCAATGGCATAAAACTGCAACCCAACTAGAAGGGTTCTACGTTCAAAAAATTCTTACTACTTGAGAGAAAAATCGAGCCATTTTTGGTTTAAACTTGGTTGTCAACCTTGCTACTAATTCCAAGTTTTTTTGTTTCATGATTCAAGAAATAAAAACACAACAAAAACAAAACACTTCAAGTTAAAAAACAAACAAACCAATGCACTAAAAAAACATAAACACACTCTGGAAAGCTCTATGTAGTGGTGTGTTACAAATATGAACAATGTATTCATAACAAAAATCCAAAGAACAAAGATAGAATGAACTCATACCTTCATCAACTAAAACATTGTTACAACCTTGAATTGGAATTTGGGACCCCACCTTGGAAGAAGCGCACACTAATTTTGTCAATCGTCAAACACTTGCCAACATTCACAATTTACAAGATGAAAATTCATTATTGTTCCAAACTCTAGAGTTCGATTTCATGTTCAATCATCATCACAACAAAAAGCTCACAAGTTCTAACAACATTTGAAAATGAACGTTAAAACTTAACCCCATGGTTGCTACTAAATGCAACACCTACAAATCTTCGCCTTCACACCCAGTTTTGAGAAATTGTGTTCTAAAGTATTCCAATGTCGCTTGCATAGGTGGGTGACTTTTGTGTTTGGCCATGGGTGTAAGTTTGGACAAATATGAAAAAAAAATTGTCAACCCTTATGAACATCAAGTGTTTAGTGGTTAGGGAAGTGTTTGATGGTTAGGGATGAAGTGAACATGCAAGTGTGTACAATTGTCCATAAATGTGCAAAGAATAACAAGGAAGTTTTTTTAAAAGTTTGGTTATGAGCATTTTTGGAGACAATTTAAAAAAATGACATGCAACTTGTGCAAAGGTGTTATTTGGTGATGGGGTTGGGGTGTACCATTAAATTGGAAACAACTTAACATAAATTTGAAAAAACCCTAATTGAATTATGTTTTCAATTGTTTAGCTTTGAGGGCAATAATATTAATTGCCCTTACAATCAAGATCACAAACACCAAGCAACAAGACAATAAGATTTAGGAAGAAAAGTGCCAAGGCTGAACAAATATAACCCACAATAATGAGAATTAAAAAGACAACCACTAAGTCAAACACAAACATGAGATAATGAAAACTAAAAAAGACAAATATTGGGAAGACAAAGTCGCTTGAGCTTGCAAAAGGGTGACGATCAACGCAACCTATTGAGGCAAAAATGGAATCACCACCTTTGTGGGCCTTGTGGCATTATCAATAAGATTACAAAATTTTAGTTTTCATGGAACCCTAAAACCTTTATGGTTGTAGATTATGAAACCCATGTTTTGAAAAAAAAATCACCATTGGAAAGCATGTGGATGGTGATAAGTAATAGAGGCATTCCTTTTCACCTTCATTCATTTTGGTGATGGGGTGGTAACCAAGGTTTTATTTCATTTTTTCTAAGTAGAGTGGATTGCTACAATGTGTGCATGGTGGTGTGCCAAGGTGGCCTTTTTTTTTCCCCAAGTAGATCCAATTTGTTACACATAGAATATTTATGTTTAAATGTGGCGACAATAATTAAAATATGTTCATAACTTGTCAACAAGAACTTGCAAAATGTTGTATGTTCATGTGGGTACACCTTTTTTCAAACTTTGAGTTTTTGAGGCTACTAAATTTTGCACAATGTAGCATGGTGGCAACAAATGCTTACCATGGAAGAATGTTGTAGCTATTAAAAATTGTGAAAAGGAATTAATCTAAACCAACAAAATCACCTCTACAAAACACCAAGTATCTATCCATCCATCCCTTTAAAAAATTCAAATTATAAGATGCATGGGTGATTGTAGCCAAGTATATAAGGTCATAAAAGAAATGCAATAAGCACCCCCATCTTGCTATTTATTTCCAAAGAACCTCTTACTCCTTAAAGATTACTCTAACTTTCAAAGATAAGAATTAGACATAGATACCATAAACATATCATTATATGGAATACAAGTTTAAGGTACTCATCATTGATCGTTTTGTTTCAATGAAGGTTTAAAATTACAAGTAAAATTGAAGTTGGATCACCACCCACATTAGCCCTTATCATGTCTATTTCATCCAATAACATTACAAGGTTGTTGACCCCAACACTTTACCATCCAAACTTCAAGCCAAAATTCTTTGACAAAACACACACAAGAATTAGAACCTCTTAACAAACCCTATTACAAATTACCTTGAGATTCTATGTTGTTAATGATAGCAAATATGCCAAGAATTAGTCCCCTAACATCTAACTTGAATTGCCAAATTCCAATGGGGATTTTTTTTTTGTCTCATCATAAAACCTTCACAACTTCTTGAACCCATTTTCTCATTTTAACTGATACCTATAGAGAGTTACTTATACTCAAAAACAAATATAACCAAAACCAAATGACAAGTTATATTAAGTTTGGGAGATTTTCGCCGATTTTTTTGTTTTTGGAATATTGCCTTTGTGTACAAGCAAGATTTATTTTATTTTATTTTATTTGTTCAAATTTGTGTCGTAATCAAATTGGCTATCATTCACAAAAAAGATTTAGCCAAATTTGACTACCAAACCAGACATGAAGTAGAAAATTTAAGAATCCTTTTACATATTGGCTAGCTGCTAGGGCTTATTATAAACATCTTGAGTTTTTTTTTACTGAAATCTGGCAAATCAGGGCCATTTTTCAAAATGAAATTCATTATTATAATATCAGTGATTTTT
>Ga0116229_10006738_pt1 | contig 18400 bp, 9 predicted proteins | sample S1TSphgellanicum_3_FD_87313 | JGI IMG/M metagenome (GOLD analysis project Ga0116229, IMG submission 87313) | Host-associated microbial communities from peat moss isolated from Minnesota, USA - S1T2_Fc - Sphagnum magellanicum MG | ecosystem: Host-associated > Plants > Peat moss > Unclassified... | reverse complement strand
TTTTTTAAAAAAAAAAAAAAATTTATTTTTTTTTTCTTCTCTTTCTTTTTTTCAAAAAAAGGGGCCCCCCCCCCCCCCCCCCCCAACCCTAATATTGTTGTGTATTGTATTGCACAAACATAATCATTCCTTGATATGATTTAGAAAAGCTGAATATGTTCTATGTTGTCTTATAAGTTGCCATTTACTTGTTTTGATTCTCACAAGTACACAAAAAGGAATCACTGTCAACAAAAGTTTTCTCAATGGTATTGATATTGTAATCACAATATTATATACGTAAGCAATGAGCATTCCAAAATCTTTCCTTTCTTGATTGTATACTACTTTTAGGGTGGCATTATGATTGATGGTTGGGTTGCAAACTTGGAAAAGAATCATTGCATGCACAATTGAAAATAAGCACATAATGTATAAAATATGTGTTTCTATGACACATGGAAATACTTACATAAAAAAATGCATATTAGGAACTATGCATATAAGCTTATAAATTAAAAGCATTGTCAAGTATTCATATATATTGTAATTATGGGGGTATTTTAAGATGCAATGCTTCAATTTGGCCTCACTATATTATCCGTTCTTTGAATTTCAGAATGGAGACTATTTTAAGAATCATGACCTTGGGTTTTTTCAAGGGGCCTACCTCATATTTGCAAAACAACTACAATAAACTTGATACTATTATTGTCATTGACTCTTGGTATTAAACTCACTTATTATCTTGTTACAATTTTGAAAATGTTTACATATGGGCTTATAAGGGAACCCATAAAGTTATTGTACAATTGGTGGAACCATAGTCTATTTGGACATTCATGATCTTATGTAAAAATACATTGATTCCTCATGATTGCTCAAGTGTAACATTAGTTGTATTCAATTTTTCTTGACCTCACATGTGAATTTTTCCTTTTGAAGGGTTCACATTTATATGCGAGGTAAAGGGAAAGATGGGTTTTTTCGTTTTGCAATTTTTCGAGCATTTCGAGCGTTGTTAGCTTTACACAACTTTGCATTTTTCACAAATGTCATTGTAAGGGAATTACCAACAATTTTTTGGATCTAAAAGTAATTATATAAAGCTCATGACTTATTTTCAATATTGATAAATGTTTAATGTAACAAAGGCTAAGTTATCATATTCAATAATAATTAAGGTATGTGTTGCAAATTGCATACATGTGAAAAATATAATTTCCATATACGAATTTTGTATTCAATTATAAAAATATGTCTTTCAATCCAATCAAGGACCTTTTCCTTATACTAATTTATTGTGCTTTTTGAGATACATAGTTAACATGTACACTTATCAATATGGGAATCATGGCCAATGATTAACATATTAGACAATTATTCTTGCTAAATTTTTTTTATAGGCCATTATGGATGCAATACAAGGGGCTTTTGTTCCTCTTAGCAATGTCTTTTTTTTTATTGGTATTGTCCTTGCATTCTATGCACTTATGGGTATCCAATTTTTCGGTGGTCTTATGAAAGGGAGGTGCGTATTTGATTTTTCGAAATAATTTAATTTTTCAACATTACTAAGATCCATATTTAAAATCTATTTCACATGTATTTAAATTTGACAATCATTTTTTTGATATATAAGCTCGTGTTTTAAATTCATAAATATTTAGGTGTTGATTATATATCTTGTGAAATCATGCATAAAATTACAAAATATGTTCCATGCTATAATTTGAAACATTTCCTCTATTGAATATATTAAAATGAGGTTTATTTTTTATGACATAATATAATAAATTTGTATTATCGCAGCTGATTTTGGTTTTTTGTGAAGGTGTGCACGAATTACAGATAATCAACCATCATACCTTAATGAATTTTGTGGTGTCCATGGTGTTGAAAAGACTTGTGATAAGAATTATACTGGAGACCTTTTTTTTTCACCAGGACTTCAATCTTGCAATTTGGTAATTTACTTTATGTTAAAAATATTTTTAATTTGTTTGCTAAGAATGGAATTAAGATTTACTTCCATTATATGACAAGTAACAAAATCTTACACATTAAGGCATCTTTTATGGGTTTAGAAACAAATATATAAATTTGTTTCACTAATAATTATGAGGTTGAATTATGGGAGTGAAAATTTTAAAATTTGAAATAAAAACATCTCTTTGTGTGTATGATCATGTTTGTTTAATTCACATAAGGTGCATTCTAATTAGGGTACATACAAAGAGCTATGAAATTAAGTACTTTTGTCTCAAAAGAACTTGGTAAAGGTGACGTTATAAGGTAATAATGTTAAATGATTGAACCACTTCCCAAAGTAAGCAACATTTCAAGTTTCAATCATGCTTGTTCTAGTTATCGCCAAAAACTTCTATTCATTACATATTGACCTTGTATTTTAATTTGGAAACAACTTTTAGTTGTATTTTTAGGTACATATTTTAGCTCCAAAGACAAAAAATTTCAATCAATGTTTTTATCATAATTTGTAGTCAAAAGCCTCATCAAGAATCACCATACCTAAGTTCTTCAAATTTTGCTAGGTTTTCAAATTTTGTATGACTCTTATGTATGTAGAATTTATATGCACTAATGATGTATCTATATGATTATTGCAGACTTTTGGTAACCCTAATTGGGGAGCAACAAATTTTGATAACCTTCCATATGCTATGTTGACTATTTTTCAGGTTTGTTCACATGCATCTTGTATTGAACAACATTATGTGCTCCCAACATTTTTACACATGATATCAATTTCTTGCAAATATGGACTTCACATATATTTGCATTGTCCAAATATCATTTAGAAAAATTACATGAGATCTAAAAAATAAAATAAACATTGTTATATTTATGTTTACCAACCTTATATACTTCAATACCTTGAAAACATTTAAAGAAGGCCAATACTAAATGCCCATATTTGATATATCTATAAAAAACCATCTCAATATGTATTAATTAAAAATTGAAAAATTGTAAAAGTACTTTTTCTTATGATTCACCTAGGTTTGGGCATATTGATCAAAAATAATTTCAAACAATCTTCAACTACAAATAACATGAAGCTAACCTTCAAAAACATATTATTTTGATAAAAAAAGTAATGTCATGAATCAATATAAGCTAAACTTTTGGGTTGTGGTAAACATGTGGGTTACTTTGCAAAAATAATGGATGATTTATAACAAGGAATAAAATTGGAAAAACCTTCAAATGTCAAAAGTATTCATACTTAGGTTACAAACATGGAATCAACCCTAATATTTTCTTGAAGCCATTATCATCTTGCATCAAAGTATACATTTGGTTGGTAATTTAGTAGAAATAAACATTGAGGAGTCTTACTTTGATATGGGTTTCAACTTTATAACAAAGGTCAATGTTGAAACATGCAAATAATGTTCTTCACATGAAAAGTGAATTAATAACATTGGAATAATAATTATCTCCTTGTATAATTGGGTAATTGATGTATTATTTGTTGAATTGTAAAAACAGATAATTTCTCTTGAAGGTTGGTCTTTGAACATGTATAGTGTTGCTGATGCTGGAGGCAATCTTGCACGTATTTATCTACATTTAAACTTCTATTTAATGCCATTGTATATACATATTATTGGAAATGATAATGTTTAATGTTATGGTTAATCCATAAAAAAAAATTATTGTTGAAATAAAATCTCAATAACTTGTTATTTCACTTTTATAAATCCCCATAAGAACTTACTAAATATTGATTTCATTGGTGTTGGTTTTTTCAAATTTGCATTTGTCTAAAGTTGCTATGCAAACTTTGCCATGCAAATCAATTTAATGGACCAATTATGTAGAATTACATGGTTTTGCAATTCCACATTCACATATTCAAGGAAAAGAACAATAATTAAAAGAACCATGTCAATAGTGATATTATTGCTTATATATTATATAGTTATTAAATGCAACTTTTGACATCAATTACAAGTAGTAATTTGAAACCATTGTTAACATCATGAAATTAATCTTCCCATAAACCTTGAATAAGATTAATTGTGATGGTTTCAAGATTAAAAGGTTCCAAATTTGATGTATCATATGATAACAATTTAACTTGTGTGCTACATGATTTATTTCACTTCATGATTACAATGTTGAAATCATTATGTGAAGTTGGTTTCTATATACAAGTGGATATTTAAGTGGATTGATAATGCAAAGAATGAAATCTCACTTTCTAATAATTCATTGAAATTTGTTGTTTTACATTTTAGGAATATATTTTATTCTTTTGGTCATCATTGGAACTTACTTTTCAGTAAATATATGTGTTGCTGCAATTAGTGGTGTGTTCCTTCGAGTGCGACATGAACACCAGGTACATCATACATTGTGTAGTTTTTACATTAACAACAATATTGTTAAAAAAACATGATACATACACAAATTTTTACAAGTATTTCTTAAAGTACTTGTGGTGATGTAGCTTGTTACTTCAAATTTTAATCACATTATTATATAAATTGGATTTGATCATATGTTGTTCAACAATGTTGCATTCCCAACCATCACTTTTTTTCCAATTCAAACAATGACATCATCTCCCTTTTGGTGAATTTTTATTAACATTGTGAAATATATAGTTATATGCACATAATGCAACAAATTATTATACTATTTTATTTGTTTTAGTAAGTAGTATAATAATCTTTTCCTTGTCCAAACTTTCAATTTAATGTTATGGTTATACTCCCACCCTTGGATAGGCATGTTTAAACAACAATCCATATGATAATTAGATAGACTTGAATATTTCAATACATTACAAGTTCAATATAACATTACATGATATTGGATATTACTTTTGGTAATTCTATTCTTCCGGAGGGATAACTACAGACATAGGGACCAAATGAAGGGCATTTTCAAATGAAATGACTTTAAACACCAAATCATTGTCTTACACAACTTTTTGTATTTTGAAAACAAACTATGAAAAATGAAAGAAAATGAAACATTAATAACTAATTTTGAAAGTCCACATGTAATGAAAAATCTAGAATATAATTGTACAACATTTGGGTTGTAGATCCTCTTGAAAAGTCAAAAGCGTGTAAAGAAATTTTCCTTCCATAATGCCATTATATTGGCCAACCTTCTCAAGGAAGTTATCCATAGTGATGACACTAAGCCAACAATGTTACAATCCTTAAAAGGCCAATTTTTTTCTTATAAACAACATATGCTAGGTATTGTGAAACGAAATACCATGAGGTTCAAAAAATCATTTGGAGGTTTCACTTTCCTCCAAAAAAATGCTAGCAATGCAATGTCCTTTGGCTTACAAGAGGACGATGATGAAGAAAATGAATACAATTTATCTTATAAACAAACAACAAAAAATGAAAAGAAAAATTTTACTCAATATTTAAATCGAATCCAAACCTTTCAACCAAATGCAATTCAAAAAAGACATGTTGTAACACAAAAATTGAAGAACACAATTCAAGGCATTGTCAAAAGTCCACTTTTTAGATATTATGAACTAGCTTCTATTAGCATAAATTTTGTTATTTTTTGCAACTATAAGGCAGAAATGTCAACAAGTCTATTGTTGAAACTTTGTATCCTAAAATTACATTCAACTTTTGTAATGACATAATTTTGTTTTTTTGTTTTGAGCACAACTTAATATAAAAAATATTTTTTATTTTATTGTTTATGAGTCATTTTTTCAAATATAAAAGGTTATGTTTGAAAACTTATCCAATAGGTAGATGTCTTGGAATTTATCATGCTGATAACATTTTGCTTGGAGATGACATTACGAATTATGGCTCATGGATCAAAAGCTTATTGGAGTGATAGTAAGTGTCTCTTAATTAAATTTTGCATAACATTAAGGTTTGAGCTCATAAATCATAATTTAAAATTTGGTAAGTTCATGTCCAAATATAATGAAAGATGTTGATCTTCATTTAATTAATAAAATTTTTAATTAACTCACACAAATGTAATTTGCATATGTGTAGTAATGAATGCATGGGCCTTCATGGAACTAGTGGTTACATGATTGTAAAGTTAAATTAATAGACATTTTCAAACAAAATCATATGAAAGTTATTGTATTTGTTGTATAATGGATATTTATGATTTGGAACAGTTATGAATGTATTGGATGTCATTGTGGTGGTGATATCATTTTGCGGATTAATTTCAAGGAAATTTCCAAACATTTCAGTTGTGAGATTGTTGAGATGGTTTCATCATCCTGGGATGAAAATTTCTCCATTGGATACACCGCTACCATTGGTGAGCGATATAAAATATCAACCAATTTGGGTGTATATACATAGAAGACTTTGAAGTTTGGCACCACTAAGGTAGATGTTAAACTAATTTGTTTCCTAAAGTTAAAGGTTGGGCAACCCATTCACAACACATAATACAATTTGAATAATAAATCATGCTTTTTGCTAATAAATAGTGTCAATTAATGTGAAGTGTGGATCCAAACATATGAATTTATGCATTCAACTCCATTTTATTGCTCAAATGTGCTATCTAAAAATATAACATCAATTGAAGAAAAAATTTCTTTTCCATTCTAGCATCTATAGCTAGTGTGACCAATTGAATTTTCATTCCTTCAAGAGGTGAAATCATATGGTTGCAAGTTGCAACCAATGTTTTCTTTTTTCAGATTTGTGAAATAGGTGGGTCAATGATCATGCATAAGAAGAATTAGCTAAATTTTGCTAAAGGTTCAAGGGGGAAGTAGAAAAATTTCAAATTCCTTATATAATTTGGCCATATTTATTCTTTAAGTATGGCTACTTGGGCCCATTTTTTCCAATTTTTTTTTTACTTTTGTCAAAATAAAAATTTCCCCTTACCATGGTGCAAAAATTCACCAAAAAAAGGAACATTAGTTGCAACATAATCAATTTAGTTTAGTTACCAATCCCAATATGTTATTCAACCAACATTTATAATCACACGAATATAATTTGGTCACTTATATTTCTTGGTAAACTAATACACCCCATTTTTTCATGTTATACATGAATATTTAAAATTACGTTAGACTTATGAAAACATTAACAAAGGTTTGAAATTTGCTAGTACATTGTGAATGCATGTCTCTTCATGCTAATTTTTCACCTCCTTTTCAAAGAAGACCACCTTTGGCTAATTATAGTAATAAAGGCATCACAATGGTTCAATTCTTCCTTCAAGGATTTGAAAGCCTTTGTTTAATTTCTTTGATGTTTTGATGATCACTAGTTCATCATAAATAATTACATATTGTGGGTAGTATTATGCACACAATTTAGTAGTGTTACAAACATTTTCATGAATCCAAGTTATAATTAAGTATGACCAACAATCTTACAAATCACATGGCTATGATCTAGGTAAAATTTTGAATAAATGTTCTAAATCATGTTGAACTATAATAGTGAACACATCACTTATCAAATATATATTTACACATCTAATGGATAGTTTAAACTTGAAAATAGATTATTATTATATTACAATGTTTGGATATGAAACTTTATCATGCTCATGACAATAAATGTTCCCTCATGCAATATAGAAAATTGCTATATTAAATTTTAAATTTGTGAATTATGTGTGCATGAACATGTGTAGCCTATATGCATCAAAAGCCTCAAAGATTTAGGAAGTTTACTATTCTTTTTCATGGTAATAATGACTATTTTTTCAATCATTGGTATGCAATTATATGGAGGCCAATTTCATGATTTCCCTGAGGGTTACCCACGGGAAAATTTTGATACCTTTTTATCAGCCATGTTGACTTGGTTTGGTGTCACCACTACTGAGAGTTGGGTGGATCAAATGTGGAATGCTATGCGACCTGGGGTAACATATAAGTAAGTTTTTTGAAAATTCCCAAATCATAATGCAAATTAATTGGTCTTAACTTGTTTTTGAATAACCTAATCATCAAAAAGTTCAATTTGAAGATGATTAAAACTACAAATAAGATTTTTTCAAACTTGTCATTTTTCATAATGGGAAGGCATTTGTCATAAATTCAATGTTGATCATGTAACAGGTGGGTATCACCATTTGTGTTTGTGTTTTATTTCATCCTTACTTCATACATATGTATTGACTTGGTCATTGCTATTATACTTGAAAACACTGAACTTTCAGATAATCAAAAAAAACAAATTCAAAAGGTATATATGCATGATCCATTTATATTTAATGTTTCACTTATAGATGTGTGGGCACAATTATAGTTTATTTTTACATGAATTCTTTTTATAATCGATAAGCTAAATTCACATTTCAACATATTCATTGATTATGCAAAAAATTTAAATTTTGATTCATAACATTTTAACATAAAGGAGAATAATTAAAATAATAAGAATTCAACTTGGATTACATGTAGCACCATTATATAGAATTCATGCAAACACAACATCAACGAGTTTCATCAACAAGAAGTGGAGATTGGTTAATTGCAACAATGGAGAGAACACAAGTTGTAATGAGAAAGATATCGAAAAGAATGACCCTTATATCTCCTACTACTATAAGAGTGAAACATGTCAACATTCCAATGACAATAAGTAGTCAATTGAACCCATCCGAAACAAAATTTGAAATTTCAAAAATGCAACAATCACAAGAAATTGAAAATTTGGACAAGTTTATATTAGAAGAAGGGCAACAAGTTCCCAAGGTTATGAAACAAATAGTTGATTCAGAAAGAATATATATGGAAGCTCCAACTAAGACAAGAACCTTTGCACAATCAACCACAATTTTTAAGGAAAATGCTTTGGGTATGTGAAAACCCAAGAATGAACAACCAAACTAAGTTAATACATCAATCGAAAGATCAATTGTGCTAAAAATACAAAGCATCCCAATACTCAATGTTTGAATATAATCATAACAATAATTATTGAACTTTAAAAAAAAGATCAAATAATGGTTGATCAACATCAAATGTGCATAAAGTCCTCACATTGTGACTTAACCAAGGCAGACCCATCAAATTTCATTTCCCATTTGAACTCCAAATTCCATCACCTTAGTTCAAAAGTATGTTGAGGATGTTTGATTTCTTTTAAGATAATATTAGTGTTGTCAATATGCATAGACCTTTCAAAATAGGCAATGTCATTAGTCTTGTGAAGGGAATTTTTTTTTAATCACACCTATCTCATGATCAAACTTAGCTATAAATGTTTTTGTCATGGGATCCTTGAATTTGTTTTTTAATTTCGTATTTTTCATAATGTATTTTGATGTAACATTCTATGTTTACATTTTTTTGTGCATGCATTTGTTCATTCAAGCCTTTTAATCTTGTTGAACACACATATTTGGATGTTACAGAAACACCAAATGAAAACAATGAAAATCTCAATGATTCCTCCATGATTAGATCTCATCATTTAAGTATACATGTTCCAAAATCAGATTTGAAAGTAGAACAAGGAAAATTTCGAAGGAGAAGCCATAATGATATGTTTAGCACAACATGGCAACCTTCACAAACTAGTATATCTACACAACAACCTAGCCAAGCATCAACACAAGTTCTTATTGGAGCAGGATATTCAAGAAATATAGCTTTAATCCAAGAAAAAGGGTTGAGCAATACAACTCTACAAATAGCAATGTTGAATTTAGTTCAAGACCTAAATAACATTTCTAAAACAACTAATGATGCTCAAGAAAAAGTGACAAAATTATCATCAATAAAACCTTTCAAGGAAGAGTTTCCAAGAGGAAATGGAGAACTAATAAACAAAGGAGAAATAACAAAGATTAGTGTTGTTGAGCCTTTACTTGGTTTACAATCAAAAAAGAAAATATCATTCAATCTCTTAGATTATGAAGGAATGCAAGAAAAGTTTGCAGACACACCTTGGTATTTTTCAAGTTCGGCTCTGTTTATATTTTCAATTGATAATAAATTTCGAAAAGTTATGGCATTCTTGGTCGAATCAATTTGGTATGAACGTTTTGTGATGTGTTGCTGCATATTGAGTGTTGTTGTTTCAATTAGGATTGGTACAACTGGCGATATAACACCTCCAAAATTGGGTTTATTCGATTATTTCCTTTTTGTGGTATTCAACTATCCATTTCCAACATCCTTTATAAATCTTCTGAACTAAATGTGACCTAAAAATCTTATGGGAAACTTAATTAATTGTGAACTAGTCTAATACAATCAATTCATCCAATGTGCAACAATAATTATTACCTTAGTTAACTTCAACTATCACGTTCATATCATTATGTGCAAATGCATTTCCAAATATTAGTGGGAGATGATGAATCACAAATAATCATTTTGAACATGTTTTAAAACTATATGATGACCTTGAACTTTTCATTTGGTTTTTTATGAATTTGTTAAGACCAATTTGACATAGAAACAAATGTCCTATTGCATATGAAAATAAGTTTAGTAAGTCATGTTGATGATAAAAATTGACACATTGTGTTATTGACAAACTTTCAAGTTTTTCAATTATTTTTATCAAACATATTTGTTGATCTATGGATTTTTTAAAGTATTTTTATACTATATATCATTTTGTGAAAACATCAAGGTAAAAAAATTGAAGATTAGATTTGATATGTTATAATATATTTGATGAAAGTGGGTCACAATGTTGATTTTTGAAAGTTGAAAACCATATCAATTTTACAATTTATTTGAGAATCATAAGTAATATTTCTATATTATTATGTGATTTTAATCATTCTTATTAGTAACATGCCCAATTTAATATTCATTGTTTATGTCCAACATTTAGTGAAATTTGGGTTTCATGGGTAATCGAACCATCAATTGTCTTATTGAAATAGATTATCCCTTATTTGCAAATTATGGCCAACTATGTGGTCATTTTTAATGTCACTTTGACTTTTTTGAGGGTACACACCATAATTTACAAAATTCCAATCTAGAGCTTGTACATATTGATTGTGACATTTAAAATGAGATATACATTATGCCTTTGTATAACTATATCCACTTTAAACTTTTAATTACACAAAAAAAAAGCCTTCCATTCCTTTTTTAAACGAATGTACCAGCTAAAACCCAATTATAGCCATTTTAATATCATCTATTCCTAATTTAAAATAATAAAATAGCAAAATGTCTTGAAGATTAAAAAAATTTAACAAATGGCGTCCAAGTAGATTAATACGTATAATATATATTTATCAATGTTGTGATTGGTCAAATTATCTTTTGCTACCATATTGGTGAGTTTATGGAAAGAAAGAGGGATAAAATCAACACAAGTGCATTTCTATTTTAATCATCTTTTTAAAAAAAAATACTTCACTCCATATGGGAAAATTAAATAAAAAATTAAAACCTCTTAAAATAGGTTGTCTAAGTTTACATATATTTTAAAATTCATGTTTTCCAATGTTAGTCTTTTGGGGCCATTGTATCACTTATGAAATAATGTGTGTTTGAAGTAAAACAAGTTTGCAAGAAAGCAGGTAGGTTTATAAGGGGGAGGGAATTAAGTATGTAGACCCATATGGTAGGCAAAGAGGGAAGTTTTTTAGGGGGAGGGAGAAAGATAGGTATGTAGGCTTCACACAGACATGTAGGACAATGGCTTAAACCATGGTCATTACAATCCATGAATGTAATTTTGTATGTATGTTGTGCAATCTCATAACTTGGTCAATTTTATCGATGTTGTCGACATTTATGTGGCACTTTTCATCATCCATGTTATTACTTTCATTTATGTTGTGATCTTCACAAAATAAACTTTCATTTTGATGTCTAATTTCATTTAACATAAATTAATGCTTGTCATATGGTTCAGTGTGTCATCAATTCTATCCTTATGATCTTTTGTAAGAAAATTATTTTTTCAATTGATCCATGTTGTCAAAGTCATCCTTGTGATTCATTTCACCCACATGGTCAAATGCATTTGTGTTGTCAATTTGATAAATAGTGGGACAAAAAACATAAGAAATCGATTATCAAGTTTTATCCATATGACCAATTGCATGTGTGGTAAAATTTGTTCATCAACATAACTTTATTCGCTCATAATACAAATAGTTTTATTGAAAATTTCACACCAAATTTCATTGACATGGTCACATTTCATCCATTCATAGAGATTTCTATGGAAATGCATATAAGATATGTAACAATTCTAGCATACACCATCTATTTACCCTCTTCAAAACATTGCCTTTTCTCTAGTGAGGGTGAATCCTAAGTATAAACTACTTGGGTAAAATCCCCACTAGTTTCAATCCCTAGATAAAAAAATATTTATCAACTAACTAGGGTGATAAAAGGGTAACCAATTTTTACTATTCAAATAGGGTATAATATGTTTATTATGTGTAGTCACATTAATAGGAGCCACAAGTGATCATAACCGTTATTTAATTTTCATGTTTAAGTGTCAATGTTTGTATTAATGTTGGAAGTCATTTAAAAAGCATTCATGACAATGTTTTCAATATATTATGAAAATATATGGTATGGTTTGGATTGAATTTATCAACATTAAAGTTTTCAAAGACATTGATCACACAATTATAACTAGTGTTGACATGTACTAGAAGGACCCTATTGATGGGGAGATTGTTTAGCCATGACATCTTTTTGGGGAGATTGTGTAAACATATCTTTACATTATAGTATAATGCAACATTTTGTAAAATATAAAAAAAAATCTTTCCATGACTTTTTTCAACTTACAAATGAAAATATATTGATAATATTCTCAAATAAGCACTCATTGAAAGGACTTGTGTGGGTCTCATTATCCTATTTGCACCTTACCCAACATTGGTAATATTTCTACCATCCCAACACAAGTTGCACATAGGCTTCACACAAATTAACATATAAACATAAACTTCCTTATTATATAAAAAATAAAATATTTAATTTAACGTATTTGGGCTTTGTGCCGTTGCAAATTACCAATGGAAATCAACTCATAGAAAAAATGAATAAATATTGTGGAAATGAAGTTCCATTTGAGTGAAAATATTGTATAACATTGCATGTAATTTGAATTGAATTGAATTCAAATATATTGAATGGAATTCAAATTCAATGAATTTATATTTAATTGAAGAGAAATGGGATGCAAATTGGTGCAAAAGGCATTAAAAAATAATTCATGACTATGATATAAAAAAACTCTAAAAATACATAGATCCAAAAAGGCACATTTCCATCCTTCTTTACTTGTGAATAAATTAAAAGAATTCTAGTTTGGAATTGTTATCCAAAAGGACAACATATGGAACCTAAAATTGTTTTACTTAAACCAAGTTTGATGAATTATCACCACGAGACTTAAATACTAGTTAGCTTTAATTGAGAAAAAATCCAACCTTCAAGATAGTGTATTGAAACTAGGTAGGCGAAGAACATAAGTAATGACCAAGGAATCATAGAACACATAGTTTTGGATGGTTAGTTGACCCATTGACCCTTAGTATAGTTGGGCAAATTATTATAAACAATATTAAGTAGAGCCTATAAATTGATTGAATCCACAATGACTTGTGAGATGACCACCAATCCCAATAATTTGGGCTCACAACTTTCGTAGATATTGTACCCATATTACCAATATTGGATGTCTTTAAATCATTTAAAATTATACCTTTGTAAAGTGAAACTAAAGTACAAATTTAAATTAAGTTGAAATTACATATTAGTAGCTCATTGAAAATAAAACAGACATTCATCCCTTTCCATTCATCATCATTACAACATTCATTATATAAACTAAACAAGACATGATTTCAAATTAAAAGATCATTGACCACCTTTGCACTCCACATATTCTTGATATAAGACTAAACAATATTCAATGTTTTGCTAGAATGTATTTACTATACATATCATAAGAGGATACCGTCAATTGTTGATTGGGTTTCCAAAATGTATGCCATATGCTTTATGGTAGTTAATTAAAAGCCTTGAAAGTAAATTGGCAAGGACTCCTATCGCATGTAAGAGATTCTTTTCTTCTTATATGTATATATTTTTAGTATACAAATTAGCTCATTGTTATTACAACTCATTTTAGCCTACAATTTTTTTGGGGTCCCTTTCTTAAAATTTTCCAATTAATGAATTACCATTTGAACCATAAAAAACCTTTCAATTGACATTGATTTGTGACCTTTTATTTATTTGAAATATTTCCTAATATCATTTTAGAGTTTCACATGGAGGACTTTGTCATTGTTGTTAATAGTTGCCCAAAAATGATGAACAAATACATAAACATGATCAACAATGACAATTGAACTAGTGAATAATGCTATTGAATTGGCTTATTGTAGTTTAATGTGAGAAGGGTGACATTTATTTTACCAACTAAGCATGATTAAACGATTGTTAAGCTTATTATTGATTACCTCCTTTTTGTAATGAGATCAATATTGGTCACTTTCTTCATATTACTTAGTATGGCTTTCAAGTTATAATCAAGTCGTTGGGTAAACCAATTATCACTTAATGTCCATGTGGGTACCAAGGGTGAAACCTTGGGGATTTGACAACCATGTACCTCCATTATGGTAATTTAAAGGTGACCACCTCTAAAGAGGAGATCATGAATAAAAAAAAGTACCATTAAAGCCCCCAATTTGGAAAACTAAGTATTTCCTTGTTTTCATTGATAGAAAATAACTTAGATTACAATATTGTAGTACCTCGGCCATTTCAACAAATGGAATATTCTTAAAAATTCATTATTTTCCTTCACAATATCTTTTGATTTGGAACAAATAATTTTTGAAAATTTCAACATTTGTGAAAATAATATAATTAGTGTCAAATTGGCGAAGGTACTAGGGTATTAGAAGATTAGGTTTGGATTGGTTGTATTGATGAACATGTTGAAAATGAGATATTTCTTCAATATCTCCCAAGGTGTAAGTTGAACAAAATTAACAATAGAAAAGTAGCATGCTTCCCAAGTTGAAAGTTCTCCCACAATCATTCAAAACTAAGCTTAGTTTGAGATTTTGGGTAACTAATTCAGGCGAGTTTTTAACTTACTATGTTAGTGACACTATGGTTCATTGACCCAATGTGAGCATCTTAAAGGTTGGTCAATTATACAAGCTAAGAGCAACTGCACAATGCACAGTTTGAAAGTCTTAGTAGGTGTCATTTTTGTGGGAAAATAAGCTATGTAATTTAAGCGGTGACCCTGCAAATTACAATTTGGTGAAGAAAAGTCCTTTAACCATTACAATTTATGAAAGAAATGTATTTCAACTTTCTTGTGGTTTTTTTTTTTCCAAATACTATCATACTATCGTTAATGCCCAAGAGAAAGAACAGTATTCTCAATTTCTATATTTTGGTCTTTTCATTTTCCATTCTTCTTATAATGGGCATGTTCTATGTAGTAATCAAATTCCAAAAGAATTATAGGAATGACCTTTCCATCCTATTTGGGATGAATCTCCATACTTGATATGTTTTCTAATGGTTGGTTTAGGCTATGGTTTGAAATTCAATTTCAATTATTGTGTGGTTATTGCATTTATTTGTTTTGAGAGATTGGTTTTAAAAACTTTAAATAAAATATTGATGAAAATTGAGTAAAAGGAGATTTTGACTAAGGATGGAGTCCTTAAAATTAGAATATTTTTAAAATTGTAATTTAAATTTTTATTTTTAAAAATTCTTAATTCTTGTGATAAAAAAGATGTTGCATCATATTATTATGTAAAGATGTACATAAACAGATTCTTACAAAAATGTCATTTCAAATCATTTCAAAAATTTATTTTTTCTTAAGCTACAAAAAAAACTTGTTACTTTATTTTAAAGTGATTTTGGATTCTCCATATTCATTAGAATCATCTCAAATTTATACAAATATTCTCATATGACAATAGGAATGGTTTTGTGCTAGTTCATCCAAAACTTTCAAAATCAACTTATGTTACCACTATCAAAATGAAAATGAAATAATGGTTACATCCTTTGGTGCCCCCTTTTGCCCCAAATTTTCCTGATCAATTTTTTTTTGTTATAGATTTAATTAAGTGGGGTAGTATTGTTCTTTGTTAAATTTAAAATGCATTTTATTTAATATATTTAATGTATTTAAGCTTATATATATATATATATATCATTCACATGAATGATTACCATGTGCGATTGAATTTATTTGGATTCATCAAATTACCACATCTACATAATCAACAAGTATATTCAATTGTAGGTCTTGTCGATGGTTGTAGTGTCCAAAATAATATTTAAATGATTCTTGGTGTGATTATCTAAAATTGAATGAAAATGTTTATCGGATATTGGCCACAACCATGATGGGATAACCCCACAAAACCTAGACTATGGATTTTGTAGTTCCATAATACAAGACAAACCCAATTTAGCCAATTTTAGTTGTGCAACACATTGTGCAACTTAATCAATATGCACTTGAAAACATTGCAAATGTTTCATTTTTAATTTATTTTTCAATGAGCACTAATTTATATTTAGTATTATGTTAATTTGTTTGTGTTTTACAAGACATTAAATAATGTTCATTTAGTATGTGTTGTGCTTGTAACTATAAAATCTTTGGAATTCTCATTTTCTAAACATTTTATACAATATCTGAAAATGTAAATGTTACAATTTCATCGCATATGATACCTAACAACAATGTCTACTTATGCTTCAAATTTGGTGTAATTTAACATAATTTTACCACTTCTATTAAATCATGTACCATATTACATAATTATTATGATCAGTCCACTAATATTTGTCTTTCATGAATTTCAAGGACATGACCTTGTGAGTACCAAATCTAGAAATTGAACCTTCTTTCTATTAATCGCAACTTATCAAAATCAACAGTCATACTTAAGTAAAGATAATACAAAGGGAATAACATAGGACCCATAGGTGAATTTTGTGAATTAGAGTTGTTTGGAATGTGACATTCCTTTTGGATACCCTAATTGTGATTAAGGTCAAAATTATATGATGTTTTTCAAGCATCTATTTGATCATTTAAAACTAGGATTATGTGCTTACCCATTTGTTGTTTAGGCATCGATAAAATTGCTTTGGATTCAACTTTGACATGAATGTAGTACATGGAAAATTTTTAGATGATGGGAAATATTTTCCAATTTTAGATGATCTTGTAGTAATAATCTAATTTGATACACTTGGATGATGACATTTAGGTTTTCCTTCTTGACATAATCATGAAATGCATAGCATATGGCTTCTTATTTGCACCGGAAGCATACCTTGGTGACCCATTCAACTTCATTGATGTGATTAATATCATATTTCACGGATTGCGTTATATACCCTATAACTACACGGCCGCCCCGGCGATTAATATCATGAATGGAATACGAGTTACAAGATTTATACCTCGTATTTTTGGGTTAAAATTACTAGTTGGCACTTTGATTCGGACAATCCCATCTATGATATCCATATTTTCTTTCTTACTTGTTATTTTTTTCATTTTTGCGACTATTGGCGTCCAACAATTTCGATCCAAATTTGCAAGTTGTACAGACACCAATGTCACGAACCGTGCCGAATGTGTCGGTTTCTATTGGAATAATCTAGGACTTATGAGTCCTCGAGTATGGATGAATCAAACATTACTACATTTTGATAGTTTTGGTGCCGCCATGTTATCCTTGTTCGTTTGTTCCACCACCGATAATTGGCTTAATTACTTTCTCCATACATCCATGGATATACCAACAACATTGTATGACAACCCCAAAAGGAACCACTCCCCTTGGAATGCATTGTTCTTTTGTGTTTTTATTGTTTTAGTAACATGGCTTGTAATGCGAATGTTGGTCGGCTTCTTCATAGACCAATTTGGCGTTATTTCGGGCTCCAAACTTCTAACCGAACGTCAAAGATTATGGCGAGACATGAATCGAATCATACAAAGCTTGACGCCCAAGCAAACGCCCAATGTGCCCCAAGGGTTTATTAGGGGGAAATGCTACAAATTTGTGCATTCTCGAAGGTTTGAAAGGGCAATGGTGTTGATTGTTCTTGGGAATTTTGTGTATACTTCAACACATTCATATGATGCACCCGATACACATGTAAAAGAGAGCATTCGAACAACATTTGTATTTATTTATCTTACAGAGGTCATTTTAAAACTTGTTGGAAATGAGGTACAAAATACCTTTTAGCCTAATATGAATTTTCTCACTAAAAACTCAATCTAATTACATAATATCAAATTGGAACATGTGAATAATTTGTGTTAGAATGTGCAAATGAGTGGATTCTAGTTGAATTTGAAATGGATTCCAATCCATGATATGCATAACATGTCTTCATAGAAAAAATATAAAAATTAAAAATTTT
>Ga0116229_10006735_pt1 | contig 18403 bp, 13 predicted proteins | sample S1TSphgellanicum_3_FD_87313 | JGI IMG/M metagenome (GOLD analysis project Ga0116229, IMG submission 87313) | Host-associated microbial communities from peat moss isolated from Minnesota, USA - S1T2_Fc - Sphagnum magellanicum MG | ecosystem: Host-associated > Plants > Peat moss > Unclassified... | reverse complement strand
TAAGTCCAGATTTAACATTTCTCTGGTTGAGAAATAGCCATTTTGAGGCCTTATGCAAAGAAGGAAAATGTATCTACCAGTCTAGAGTGCTGGCTCATCCTGGCTAAAATATGGGGGGCATGTAACTGTAGCTTGTTATTGTTGGGCATTTAGTGTATAATCACCAAAGAGTTAGGTACATAAAATGAACTAAAAAAATTCACATTTAATGCACCTGAAAGAACCCCCCTTCATGATTTTGAACTTACAACCTCCTGTCACAACTTCATGTTTATGTGTTTGTTTGTTTGTTGCAGAAGCTTAGTTTTCATACCATTTATTATTAAAAGACATTTCTACACATGGGTTCTAAACTGATTATAAAATTGTCAAATTTTGAGATACCTATTCATTTCTGGGGCTAACTGGGCCCCATTTCTTTCAATGTTAAAAATGATTTCTGCCAAAAGTTATTGCATTATAAGTATTCAGAGAGAGGTATAGTACTCTATTACATGATGTGCAAGAACTGAATGAATGTTGTTGGGCTGTAATATTGTGCTCAGATTAAGAAGAGTATATGATAAGATTGTCAGAGAACATTGTGGAACTTCATTATGTCCCTGACAAAGAAGAAGAGCAGACTTCAATCCTTTTTTGACAACAAAGAAATGAAGCCATGGGTCCATCAATCCCATCCCTTACAAAAATCAGGCAGATCCAATCCCAATCTGCTCCGAACAACATGAAAGCCCTAGGAAAACTCAATCAGGAAGTTCGAGTACTACTTCACTTCAAGGCAAATAAGCCATGATTCCTTCTTCGATTCCTTAAGGATGATCTTAAAGGAACTGGTTATTCAGTTTCTGAAAAGTTCCAGCACAAATCAAGGGAACTCTTTATTCTTTTTGAAGTTCTTGCTTGTGGGGCATTACAAAAAGATACATAATTACATGTGAGTATTACAAATTATTCATGGAAAAAAAAGAAAATAAATTGGAGGCATTTCAGAAAACAGAATGCCCACCAAATTAACTAATACACTAGGTGATGTGGTCTCCTCTGTATAGATCACAGAAATCCCCACAAGGTTTTACAACATGCTAAAATTAATGCTTGCACATTATATTATAGAAAACCAACTTAAATTCCCAACAGCAACTATTCCATGTGCAACTATGTCTGAATTGATTGGATTTCTGGACTAAATTTTATGGTTGAAAAGGTTGGAGCAATAGAAGCACTTTCTGAGAACAACATGGATGTCACTAGTGGTGAGTGGCTAGGGTAGAACTGCCCATCATCAAATATGTACTTATCACCAAAAAAGTACCTATCATCAAATATTTTCCTCATCGCTGAACCAAATTGAGCCATTTTTGTGTCATTGGATGCGTAAACTGGAGGGCTACAAATGTTCCTTGAGTGTCAGAAGTGAAGGAGCAAAGGAGAAAACACATGTTCCTCAAGTGTCAGAAGTGAAGGAGTGAAGGAGAAAACACATGATGAGGATGAGTGATAGTTTGCTTCAATTTTTTTGAAAAATGGCTCTAGACCTCTCTCTAGTTCCAGCCCCATATCTTCCTCATGTTTAGTACTTTATTTGAGTGATTGAAAACCTGATGGGTGTGCAAAACTAGGGCTTTACAAAACTTCTTTGTATTTCAGAGGCAAAGATGCACATGCCAATCTAAGATTTTAAGTTCAAATTCCTAATTTGTTTTAGTTCACTCATCACTGAACACTAAACCCCCCTTACACCAAACACTTCCCCCTTCATTTACTGAATTCAGCAATTGTTTTGGCGGTGCAAGGTGGAGGGCTACAAAAGGGCTACAAATCTTTTTGGAGGAAGAAGGTGGTAGGACTCGAGCTCCCTTGAGTTCTTAAGTGTTCGCTCACCAGCGGCCTACTATTTGGAGTTGTAAAAGTTTACAATTTTATTTACTTTTTCATTTTTGGTCTGTAATGTGGCCCCCCTCAATTGCTCACCATGTAACAGTCTTACTAGTGAGGATGGAAGCTTTATTATGTATACATTCTACAACGGCGGAACCGTCATGGACGTTTTTAAATTTGCGGAACGGTCACCGTCAACACAGAATGTTACATTCGTTCGATTTTCACAACTCACGATGAACACTAGTACATTGAGAAACTTCACACCATTTTGAGAAATGAAGATAAAGACGGCGGGGGTTGAGTAAAAGATCGAAACTTCGAAACTCTTGGGGTTTTAAAGTTTGAATTTCGAACTATTTGAAGATAGAGGGAAAAGACGACGGTTTGAGTAAAAGACAAAAGTGACGCCGTTTTATGGACAACGGTCAAAGAAGAAATTGCGAAAGATGCGGAGGATTTACGTAAAAGAAGCGCAGTGCAAGAGTGTGTGCGATTGCGGCTGGGAAGGATAAAGAGACGAAGGCGATGCCTCACAGCGCCATGGCCATTGTTTCTTCCCGGGGGCGTCTTCGTACACGCCTCGCTCGAAGCTCTTCTTCTTCTTCTTCGTCTTCTTTTCCATCTCTCTTGTGCGCAACTTGCCTGCATCTCTTAATACACTTATTTCCAATTTCTGCAAGGCAGTTTTTGGTTGTCTATTGTCTGACTCTCTGTGTCATTGTTTCTTTGGGGAAATTTCGCGACCATGAGGGAGTGTATCTCTGTTCATATTGGTCAGGCCGGTATTCAGGTCGGCAATGCTTGCTGGGAGCTCTACTGCCTCGAGCATGGTATCCAGGTATGAACTGCTTTTGCATCAGTTGGCTTTCATTGTCGCGCTTTTTCTTGTTTCTGCGGTTTGATGTGCTTTTCCAATCGTGACACTTGTGCCTGTCCTCGGGTTGTTCGTTTTTTGCATCTTTGAAGTGTTCGTGTTTTAGGATCGTGCGGTAAGAAAAAGCGGTCTGGTTTATTGGATCGAGGCTGTGTTTTGCATTGCTGTTGTCTTACTGTCTGTTTCTGCGGAGTGCTTTTTTTTCCCTTCTTTTCTCCTTGTTTTTGCGTTTTTGTTTCTCTAATGTGTTGTGATGTTCTTGTTCTTATTGCAGCCTGATGGCCAAATGCCCAGCGATAAGGCGGTGGGAGGCGGTGATGATGCCTTCAATACCTTCTTCTCTGAGACCGGAGCTGGAAAGCATGTTCCTCGTGCTGTCTTTCTGGATCTAGAGCCGACTGTGATTGATGAAGTTCGCACAGGCGCTTATCGCCAGTTGTTCCATCCGGAGCAGCTCATCAATGGAAAGGAGGACGCTGCGAACAATTTCGCCCGTGGTCACTACACCAGTGAGTGACGATCTTTCAATCAAGTGCCGATCTGCCGATAGGGCGATCCAGTTCGTGGTGTATGCTTTTGTTGTAAAAGAGCTGTCGATCTCTTCTGCTTGCTGTGGTCACTGAAGGTTCTTTGGTTGGTTGCAGTTGGTAAGGAGATTGTTGATCTGTGTCTCGATCGCATCCGCAAGCTAGCAGATAACTGCACCGGTCTCCAGGGCTTCCTCGTCTTCAATGCCGTCGGCGGAGGAACTGGTTCCGGTCTGGGAAGCTTGCTGCTGGAGCGGCTCTCTGTGGACTACGGAAAGAAATCGAAGCTCGGTTTCACTGTCTATCCGTCTCCCCAGGTCTCCACCTCTGTCGTGGAGCCTTACAACAGCGTCTTGTCCACTCATTCACTTCTGGAGCATACTGATGTAGCTGTCCTCCTGGACAACGAGGCCATCTACGACATATGTCGTCGCTCCCTCGATATCGAGCGTCCTACTTACACCAACCTCAACAGGCTTGTCTCACAGGTGAACGATCCGCTTGATCTCTTCCATTATCCGCTCCACGGGATTTGTCTCCTTTCTTCAGGTGTCTGAGCCCAGACCAAACTGCTCGTCTCACGATTGTTTCATGGGTCTGGCAGGTCATTTCTTCGCTGACAGCTTCTCTTCGCTTTGACGGAGCTCTCAACGTTGACGTGACAGAGTTCCAGACAAACTTGGTGCCATATCCAAGAATCCACTTCATGCTTTCATCCTACGCGCCTGTTATCTCTGCTGAAAAAGCTTACCATGAACAGCTATCTGTGGCAGAGATCACAAACTCTGCATTTGAGCCGTCTTCCATGATGGCCAAGTGCGATCCTCGCCATGGCAAGTACATGGCCTGCTGCTTGATGTACAGAGGAGACGTTGTCCCTAAGGATGTCAACGCTGCTGTTGCAACCATCAAGACCAAAAGGACGATCCAGTTCGTAGACTGGTGTCCTACCGGCTTCAAGTGCGGCATCAACTACCAACCTCCTACGGTAGTGCCAGGAGGCGATCTCGCCAAAGTGCAGAGAGCAGTGTGCATGATCTCGAACAGCACCAGTGTTGCCGAGGTCTTCTCAAGGATTGATCACAAGTTTGATCTCATGTACGCCAAGCGGGCCTTCGTGCACTGGTATGTGGGTGAGGGCATGGAGGAGGGAGAATTCTCAGAGGCTCGTGAAGATCTTGCCGCTTTGGAGAAGGACTATGAAGAAGTGGGTGCAGAGTCTGCAGAAGATGGTATTGAAGATGATGGTGAGGAGTACTGAAACACCATTTGCAATTGTTACTCTGTTTTTGTTATGGCAGTCAGACTATATGCAAAGAGAACCACATCTTGTATCTGGAGGTTGGAGAAGCTCATTTGAAAGTTTCTGAGCAGAAGATCTCCTCCTACTACCTGTGAACTAATTCTCGTATCTTACGACGGAACAGAAAATATAATTACAGTGCTTGGCACTTCATAGCTACCATGAGTTTTGCTTTTTTGGTGGATTAATCTTTCTATGAAATGGAAGAAGCTTCATTTTGAGTGAGACGAAATGATGAGTCATTACTGTTGCTGTCAAACCTTTCCTATCTGGTTTTGAAGAAGCATGAAGTGTGGTGAAGAAGCATGAAGTGAACAACAACAACCATCTGATGGGTGTCTTGCCAATTCAATTAACCGTGCACCAATCTCATCTTTCACAGTAAAAAGCCTATTCAAAACCATGCACCGAGCTAATCTTCCAATGTAGCATAAAAAAACCAAGAAACTCCTGTGTGAGTATAGATGAAGCACATTATGCAACTCACTTGCTTTCTCTACATGTATCTGACAATGCCCATAACAATTGAGTGGTACTTTGCATACTTATCAAATTAACAAATAGATCAAACATAAATAAGCATTTTCCCAGCAAAGGGAACAAGAGAAGAAAAAAGAAATCCCAAGAGGAGAAAACACGAAACCTCAGATGTAAACCCAGCACCAGTAGCATGTGGAAGGACACCGAGCCTAGAAAAGGCGTCTCCTGCTGTCAGAACTGCTTAATGCAAGATAGTGATGCCCAGAACTCTCTGAAGAGCTATAAGTACAAAATGCCTAGTGATACCACTTCCTAATTGCTAACAATAGCCATCTGGGAGTACCATCATGGATTTGCCAACAAACTGCCTAATAATTAAATAAAACTTATCTCTGAACTTCTGGACTAAGAACTTTAATTCTGAAGTTTTCGTCATGTAAGGAAAACACGTTTCGTACAAAACGTTTCGACGAACACGGTTCGTATACATGAGACAGGCTAGTGTGTGTCTAGAATGTAGTTTTTTCTGCATGGGAAGTGTGTATCAAAGTTCTGTCCACTGTGCTTCTGGTCCACAATGAATGGACAAAGAAAACTGGAGACACCGTCTCCAAAGAAAATAATTCTAGAGCGAAATTCAGCAACTACCTTACATAAAAACAAGGGAATTGCAGTTTATGAATAAAAAAATAAGCTCAATCCTAAATCTCTGTTCAGTAAAAGCAGGAGAGTAGCAAGGAAAAAGTTTGTAAGACTGATTTATTGTAATTCAAATCTTGATGCAGTTTTGTGACATACTCTGCAATTGCAATGTCATTTTTCTTAATTATATAAATCATTGGTATGAACATGTAATTTGATTTTTAAGCTTATGATATGAAAAATTACATCTTTTAAATAATATGATTGAATTTGAATTTTCAAAAATTATGTTTATTTCTTTTCCGGGAAAATAATTTTCAAGTGAAAAATATTTCACTCAATAAATTTTAGACATTAAAAAAGTGTTTGTATCTTTTCAACTTTTGCATGTTAATATTGTCATAGTATATGAAATTGATGTAAAACCAGGTTTGAAAACAATATTCACCAATAAATTTCAAAACATATTGTTGTTTATGTTAATCATATTAAATTAATTAATTTTTTAATTAACATAAATTCAAAGTTTTCAAAATCTTGTTTTCAAGTGAACTTAAATTTGGCAAAAAACAAAAAAATTTATTTCCAAAAATCAGTCTTACAATGTGGAAAAGATACAACTTTCCTTTCACCCTAAAGAAAGTTTATTAATAATATGGAAAAAAATTTAAAAATGCTTCAATAAAAAGAGCAATCCTTTAGTTAAACAATAGTGATTTGATTCAAAGTTTAGGTCATTTAGAGGTTTTGGTTCCTTTTAAAAAGAACCCACACCTTAGGAAGAGGTTGAAACCCTAATTTAAAACAAATAATTAACTTAAATAAGGTTAATTAGGGTGTAAACCTCTTCCCTAATGTGTGGTTCAATTTAAAATTAATGATTTCATCACTTTCACACTAAGATTGGTTGAAGGTATCATTAAACTTGTAATGTGTCATGCTAAAGCATTTCAAGTGCTAAGGTGGTGTGAAACCATGTAACAAGAATGAAACCTAGCATCTTGCACCAGGTAGGAAACTGATTTAAACTATTACTAAATGAATGTGTAAAAGTTACAACTTGTGTTGATGGCATTATTGCCACATTCATGGCATGATTTGGTTATTTCAAACTTGTACATGAGTGCATTCTTATGAAATATATGTGCACTTGTATCAAAGTATAAGAAAATACATTCATAATTGGGGTACACACAAATAATGTTTAGCTTCAAAATCATGTTAAACTTTAATTTTGATTGATTGTTGTGATTAATATAATTTAAAAATTATATCATTTTTATTGTTTCATTAGATAGAATTGTACATTAGGATTGATATGGTAAAAAATAATGATAATTTTGATGTTTAAAAATGTTTTAAAACATGATTAAAAATCTTGTTCACTTGTGCAATTTTATTGACATCTAAAAATAAAAATAAAAAATAATTTTTTTATTTCATATTTAAACCACAAATAAAATAAAATATGTTTTACATGATGACATAAAAATTTAGTATTATATAACATCAAATTTTGTGGAATTAAATTTATAATTAACTTTTAAAATAAAAAGGTTACATTAATAAGGACAACCATGTTATTATTTTTAATAATTAATTTACAATTCAAAGGTTTAGAAAGAAATTGGGGAGATGTGAATGAAAAAAAAGGACATTATTTTAATAAAATTTTGTCACTTCAAATAAGAAATTACCTATATTATAATAATTTGTTCATCTTTTTTTTATTAACCATTTTTGCACTTGTTGATTGAAACATTAAACATCTATATCCACCTTTGATTGTTAAAATTTTTAGAACATTCATTTTGCCTCAAAAACACATTAGCATAGAATAAGACTATATGTTTTTTCTTGCAATAGTTCAATTGTGAATGTACCAAAGAGTTTCAAAATAATTATTGTCTTTGCAAGTGAAAAGGCAAATAATGGATAGCCAATTTATATCTTGATGTTCAAATCACCTTAGTTGAATGATGACTTGATTGAAATGATGCTTATTAAATAACCAAAATGTTTATTTAAGCAAGCAAGGATTGCAAATTATTTAAGAGGGGTTCTATGAATTAGAAAAAGCCCCTACCACGATTGTTAACCAAATTTTCAAGTGTTTATATATTAACTGGTTGTTGCCAATTGGTAATTGGTGAAGCAATATAACTTTTAAACTTAGTATAGTTATTATTGGGTAACAAAATCTTAAGTGAATTAGTTTGTTGAAATAATTAGTACTAGGTGTTAGAGTAATCAGGGTTAGGTTAATTGGTAACTAACTTGTATAGTAACTAGTTGTTGACAATAACATGTTAGTTTAAACTTGCGATCAATAATTGTTATAATTTAAACTCAAATTTTATTGGCTAATCATTGTTTAATTTAAAACAATGCTATGTTTGGTATAAATAGAAGGATGTGAGAATTGACAAAAAAGATCTTTTTGGAACTTTTTGAAAACTTTTGATCTTTTGGAATTTTTTTTTATTGGAGATTATTTTTTGCTTGGTTTATGAATAAGCTCACTTAGAACTTAGATATCTTCATTTCTTCAATTTACTATGAAAAATTAAATTTATTTTTGCTTTTGCATTTGAAAAAATAAAATTATACCTGATTTTCTATAACTATTGATCTGCAGCAACTGGTTGATTATCTTAAAGCAGAATTAGACAGCTTTAAAAATAAGAAATCTTAAACTTAAAAAAAAAATAGAAAAAACCCTTAACAAGGATCCACAAGCTTGGTATATTAAAATCAATGATTGCTTTCAAAATGAAGGATTAATGTAAAACTTGAGAATTTTTTTTGATGTTTACTATTTCAAGAAAGGCTTAGGATAATGTTGGTAAGTTATTTTTTTGGTGAATGATGTTTATTTCAATAGCAAGTACACTTAAAAAATTCCATTGGATTTAGATTGGAATTGGTTTTGAAACAATTGCCTTAAAAGCCTACCTACTAACTTACCTACTTACTACATTGATTTAAGATTTATCTCATATGCATCATGATTTTTTTGTTTTTGCAATATAAATAAATTCGTATTTTATCTTTTAGAGTTACTTTTAAAGATTTAAAAAAAAAAAAGCTTTGAAAGGAAACACTTCAATTATTTACAAACTTGTACAATCTATGCTTGACCATCCATCAAATGTAACAAAATAGGCCCAATGATGTGTTGAATTTTTGCTATTTTGTGCAAGTTTTAATAAAAGAAAAAAAAATGGAAAACCATGTTTCTTGACAGGAGGATGTGTTTTTGAGCAAAAAGTCACCACTTTTGCAAAATATTTCTATAGAAAACCTCAATGTGCTGTGTAAATTCTAATTTATGCAGTAAACCACCAATTTTAGTTTTTGAGAGTAGAGCTGTTTTTTGGTATTTCATATGAATTCACAGTTGCATATTATATCCAGGTCCATAATGAGAAACACTTGATGTTATATTGTGCAAAAATTGAAGATCTTTCAATCTCAAAACCATGACAATCATAGACATATATAGTGTTGAAATCAGGCCAGGGAAAAAAATTAAAAATTCATATAAGCTCCTCAGTTCTCATTAAAGAAAAGGTCCTGAAATTATAATGCAATGTTCAAGCAAGCTCATCTCAAGAGGAAGCAAATTTCAACACAATCAACCTAATCAAGAACAGTCTGTAGAGGAGTCTAGAAAGCACGAAGCCAAAGGTCCGATAAAAGATCGATGGCTGAAACCAGCATAAGGGAGACAAAAAGGGAAGGCCAAAGAAAGGCCAAAAGACGCACAGCCCGCAGGAACCCAAAAAAAAAAGGGAAGAGAGCTAGAAAGCATAACATCATGTGCTCATGCAAATTACTTGGTGATATATATCCCTGCTAATTTGACCGCCAGCCCACATCGAGCTACTTTCAGCACAGTACACATATGCAGGTTGCAAGTTTGCTCAAAGCAACATGGAAATAGCAAAGCACCACAGCTGCATTGAACCCAAGCTGGAGAGGAATAGTTACCAAAATGCAGCTTTAAAGCCTGAATTGAAAGAGTTACAATGCACACCCAAGTGAAAATTTGGCTCAGATTTCAGAGCAAACTAAATTTTCCAAACAAAAATGCACACATGTGCCTGGTAACTACAAGTCTAGCTTATGAAATTGCAGTCTATTCAAATCTGATGATTATACTAATTAGAGCTCTGGGTCAACAGTAATTATCATCTAGATGAGAAAATTAAACTGCAGTAATCAGACACCAAGTTGATCAAATTGCTCTTAACTCATATGCGCTAGATCAACATGAACTCAAATGAACTCAATGCAGCAAGCTCTCGATGATCAGTACATTTTACCATCCAGTTCTAGGTCAGCCCATTACACCTTCATGCAGGATTCTGCAGGTCCAGCCACTATTTCCATGGATCCTAATTCTGCAAAAAAAAGGGAATCAATTATTAGAGTAACAAGTGTATTAAGAAACATTAACTCTGAAGTTTGCTCAACTGAATATATCAGAATCCGAATTTTGTGTTAAGAAGCATAATGAATATTCTAGCTGAAGTTTGCACACTTCTTCTTCATGTTGAAAGCTCTACAGACTCAAAGAATGATTTTTATTTACAATTGCATGTAATAATTATGCTTCATAGGCCATGCAAATGACAGACACATGCAGCACAAATGAGATATGACCAGAATTTACTATTTATTAGAGTTTGCAACCATCATAGTATAGCAAGAATAACTCTCAAAAGCATCCAGAAATCTCCATACTCACAATTAAATTAAGAAAGCCACTAGAACAACATAAATAAAAACTTCTGTTGTAAGTCAAAGAAAGACTTTGGGCCTAGATAAGAACTTTCATAACTGGAGAAAAAGAAAAAAACCAACACAAGGGGAACAAACTAGAAAGAAAAAAGCTCCACTTTTCATGAGGTGCACGCCCTACAATATTGGGTATATCGGCTTTACGAGGTTGTGATGTATGTTCTAGATCATCTGTGTGAAATAAGACGTTCCTGGGTATTGTGAGCCTGAGTAGGTTTGCTGATGAGGTGAATTCCAAACTACATCCTCTTGTAATTGCTCGGTTGCACTACTTATAATTCCAATAGTGCGATCAGCAGCTAATTCTGCTCCCAGCTTTGCAGTAGGCAGCTGCCCATAACTCAAGCGGCTACTTGAAGCTGCAGCCGCAAACGCCGCCATATTATTGCTGTTTTCATCATCACCTAATTCCAACTCAGTTTTCAGCTTCTGCTCGTACTCCGCGTAGTGCCGCACGGACTGGTTGTCAATATTGCCGCCCTGCAACTCGTGAATGGCGAGACCGCCGCGTGCGGTAGTAGCCGTGTTCGTGCCCAGCGTTGGCAGACTTATGATCCGGGCGCGGCCTATCGTCGTCTGATGATCATCGGGCAAGTCTGGTTGCGATGCAGCTGGAAAGAAACCGGACGTGCTTGCCCCGCCGGCGCTGGTACTTCCCAGTTCCTTGCTGATGTATGAACGGCGAGAGACACAAAAAAGAAACCAAAAAAATAATAATCAGATTCCTGGTGACCGATGATGTGCAATACATTGGAGTAATCCCTGATCACATACTCTAGTAAAAGCAATTCGCCATACTCAAGAACTGCTGCTACCTGGACTGCATCTGGGCAAGTAAAATAGACTGATCATGGTCCATGTACTGTTGAAGAGTAGCAGCAGCTGGTTGATCACGCTCTCGCATGATATTCCAATGTAAAAACGAGCTGGGAGCTGCAGCTTGTGTGCCTGCCATTGCTCCTTCTCCATGCTGCATGCCCATCAGCCGCATATTTGTCCCCTGCATGAACTCGCGCTAATCGCAGCACGCTCGTTAGCTTATCTACATCTGCTATAGATCATTGCAGGAGTACTCGCATGTCATGCACGCTGTCAATTACTAGAGGGATAAAAGGTGACGACCAAGAGTTCAAGGGGGACAGAAGATGTAAAGAAGAAGAATGCCATGTCTGGGGAATCAATTATCACAGCGAGTTTTCGTACAACTTCCTGTGCACCTGCAATGTGGGAAAGCTCTTAGTTATACCTTTTAGAAATCCTTCTTAGAACCAATGTCAAAGGGAAAATTGTGTGTCACCTGTCTTTGTATGCCGCTGGCAGATTGACCATATAAGGCGCTGTTCATGACATAGCTCTGCTCAACCCCGAGGAACCCCATGAGACACAATAATGCTTGCTCTTTCAGACAGCTTCATGACAAGACATGTGACTCTCATGTGAGGCGTACTCGAGCTTGAGAATTTGAACACAAAAGCATGAGTAGAAACGAGTAAGCTAAACTACAGCTAGTAGTACTTGAAGATGTATATCGTACCTTACGTTCATGAACTCTTTCAAGAGCCTGTTCTAGTTCTGTTTCCATGTCTTCCAGTTGCTGGACCGATGTTACACGTTGAAGCATTTGTTCATCTGCAAGAATTAATCTGCAGGCACATATAGAAATCATCCCCACTCCCTTCATTTCCTACACTTGCATTGTGTATGCATTGACCTTTCGTAGACTCCAACTTCAGCAGCTTAGTTAATGCTAAAGCAACAAACGACAGAGTTGATGTCCAATGCCGGACATGATCCAAGAGACGATTCAGGTAGATTTGAATGGCACAGTAGTGTGTTGTCAGGGATCAGTACTAATTGCACAGAAGCAAGGAGGTACCGCGACCTTCACGAAGAATTTCCTTACCTTGCTTGTTGTTCCAGCAGTTCTTTCTCTTGTGTTAGCTTCTTCATCTCTTCTTGCAATATCGCAATATCATAATTCTCACTGCAAGAGTTCACATTCCGCACACATATGATTTGCCGAGCCTATCATATAATATTAAAACGTTAATTAGCGTTATAATCTCAGGCTGTTGGAGAAATATTCCTGGCAATACCAGACGTAGCCAGCTGCAGAAGTGATTGTAATTAAGATAAACATCAGAAGATCAATCTTCAAGAGGAGATGGACAGAATTTTGAGATGCAAGTGCGGCAGCTCACGATGCAGCCTTATAACTGATATTATATCTAGGCGTCGGCTCATCACCTTGATCCGGAAGCCACCTGATAGCTGAACACCCGGTCCCCCTCTCCTGCTGCAAGCTTCTTCACGGTCTTGTGCAAATGCTGTCCAAGCAAGGTTGCATCCGTTATATATTTCACATGAGGATTGAATGCGAGCAGCTAAGTAATTATTACTAGATTTCTTGGTGTTCTCATTATAACACCTGATCAGCTTCATCGTGCATCCGTTGAGATTGCATATGTCATAGCTACATGGTTAGTAACACCAGAAGGTTATTTCCAAAGCTTACCTCCAGATTCTCGCTCTTTCTGCAGGTTGATGTCGTGTTGGTTGAGGATGTAGAAATGGCGAGAATCATGCATGCACACATACAATATGCCCAAGATTGATCAGTATCCATGACGGACTACAGTCTGGGTTTTTGATGATGTAAGACAAACTTGTCAAAAACCTGCTGAATTCTGTGAAGCAGTGGTCGTGCAGAAAGCGCTCAATCCAGGAGCTTGTCAAGACTTTTGACAAACACTGTATAGAGATACCCACAAGGAAAAAGTTCTCGAGAGCGTAATGAGCATCTCAATGAATTGGTATCAAAGGCATGTCGAGAGGAGAGCGGCAGGACTACAGCTAGTAGAACGTTGTAATTGAAGTCATGAGAACAGTTGGCCATCTGATGATCTGCCGTATGACCCGCGCGCTACAACCTCGCTGAAAATGAACTAAGCGCTTAAGGCCGAATACATTTAATTTCACTAGCTGGAGCTCAAGAAGGAGAAGAAGAGCTCCGAATCAGCTCGAACAATAGAAGAATAATATCATGGCCACAAGTACCTTTTGTTCCGCTCGTGCAACGGCAGATTGGCGAAACGAGTGATAACATCTTCCATACTGCTCCCCGCGGCATCCCCCCCACCCGAGAATTCAACGACAATATTATGATCATTGACAGGACCACTCTTCCATCTTCTTCATCAAACCCTTAAGCTCTTCTTCAACCTGTTCATCCCTATCCACGAGAGAGAACCTTTTCTTGTACTAGAATCTGAAGCTGTACTGTACAGCAGGATCACCATGTAAGGTTGTTGCAACAGATACCTCAGTACCAAAAAAGCGGACACGACCGAGCACAATATTGTGTTGAAATCCACAAGTGAACTTTCAGGCGGAAGCAGCGAACCTACAATTACAATACTGCGTGAGCTTCCCGGACGGTGAGAACATGATGAGACCAATGTCGATGCCGCAAAGCACCGAGAGCTCGTATGCCTTCTTGATTAACCCATTGCGTCGCTTGGAGTATGTCACCTGCCTGTTGGTCAAATTCTCAATCTTCTTGATCTCGAGCTTCACCCTTCCCATGGCTGGACCAGGACGTTCCTGCACATCGGCTAGACTGAAGTCAACTTCTTGTCTTCGACTCGCCGCCTTCTTCTATCTATATTTTTTTGAACATATGGATGCAGCTCTATGTATACAATCACAGGAAATACAGCGGAGCATGAGACATAGCAAAAATCATGAGAATTAAATTGATGGAGATCGCGCCGACCCACTGTGGTGGTAGTCTGCAAACCAAGAAATACCTTGATGGATCTTGGTTGTTCAAGAGTATATCGACGCCCTGGTCAAATCATGGTCTTATCGTGAGGGATGTCAACAACGCATATATTCTCTGGGCGCCGGCGTCTCTCTATGCCAGTAGCCTAGCTAGCATCGTCGTCTATCGTCTGAGGAAATTGTTTGATCAATATTAAGCTATTGCATCCCATCTGATTCTACTGAGATGGAAAACACTCAACATATTAATTCTGGTTTCAAGAAACCAACTGATAAAAACATCTACAAGCTTCCACTAAAGAAACTGTGCAATTCCTCAATCCGCGAGCTTGAACACACAATATTATACATTCGACAGAAAAGACGAGACTAGTAAGCCGCGTGTTTAGGGATGCAATCGAGGTCCGTGTCACGTGAAGACTATCCCAACTGATCTTTCCCACAGCGGACTCCACAATTTCCTTGCGGCCAAATGCTATGGTTTCAAGTTTCAGCCTTTCATGATGTGGACCACATCATGAGTTGGGTGAAACTTTGCTTCAGAGGCCTGTCAGTTTCGTGACAAACTCCTGGAGATGTGTGAAACTGGGACAACCACCACAAAATGTAGAAGTCTAGAGGTGTATCAGCTTCTAGTGACGTCAAGTCTCTATGCTCTGTGAGATCCAATGCAGTGGTATAATTTCCGCCAGGTCCGACAGCAGGCCCTGCACGAACCTGACAATGATTCCCTGATGTCAAAGTGTATATGACTTTGAAGAAATCACGGACTTGCTGATCAGGTCATCAACATCTATGCTGGCTAGAAACAGCCTCGACCTCGGTGAACAACGTTATTGCAAAGCGGCTGGAGCAAATTTGTGTTTAAAACCCACATATTACTTACAATCCCTGGCCGCGGGCCTTGAAGAGCTTATGCTTTACTCTGCGAGCTGCTGAGAGGAGAAGCATATCATCATCCATCATAGGTACACCAAAAGATGTAGTAAGTCTCTCGAAAATGTACCAAAACATTTTCTAGAATCCGCGATTTATAATGTTCTAAGCCAGCTTTCATTAAAACTTCTAAGTGACATAGGTAGTCCTCAAGCCACACAAAAGGTTAATATGGTCAATCTCGTTCAGGTGCAACGAACCAAAGCTGCTGTATGACACTGGTCGCCACCACCAACGCCGCTGCGCTCCGCTCCTCACCTGCACCACCACCACCACATCCACGAATATCGTCGACCACGGCGGCCACTCTATACTAGTCCGATATAATATGTTCCCTGGCCTGCACGTCGTCTTCGTCGTTGGACAAACATCAGTTCATCAACGCTTATCAAACGCTGCAGCAAGGCGAGACACGGAGGTATCCAAGCCCGGCCTGCCGGGTATAAGTACCAAAGAAGTGTTCAGCGAGCTCTCACCGAGTCGTCGACACGAGAGACTAGTTATGCATCCTCCCATCGTTACCTCTACCACTTAATACAGAGCTCTCCAGCGTTCCTCTCATTTAAGCTGAAAAATTTGTGGGAAGCACCAGCTACAAAACCGAGATGGTCGAGGATCTTTAGGAAGGACGCTTGTGCACATCTGGAAGGAGGAAGAAGAAGGAGAAGAAGACGAATGGAATGACAGCCAAGCTTTTGCGCTAGCGACGAAGTAGCAAGCCAAATCCTGTTGGAAGTAACTTAGTCAATTTCAAACCCACATTTTGAGCTGCTTTTTGGCCTTTCACCACTGGTGCTTCCACAATGGGACTTTTCTCATATTTCACCAGGCTTCCCACAACGGGGACTTTTGTCACCTAATTGTTTTTCACCCGGCTTCTTCTTGCACAGAGATATCCGCAAAAGTAAGGAAAGCTTGTTTGGTCCTAAAAGGGGTGAGATTTCTTAAAAAAAAAAACAGTGTTTTTTTTCTTCCAAAAACACAGATCTCGATTGTGGTTCCAAATATAAAACGAACTATGGACCCAATTCTGGGTCCAATTATTTAAAAAAATAATTCAATGCAATTTTGATTTTGAAAATCAGACCTGATTCTTGATCCAAATTTAATATTTTCCATTTCCAATATAGGTTTAGGGTTTAGGGTTTAGGGTCCTCATGCAAGAAGGTGAAGGTACCCCACTAGGCACGTTCACCTTGGCATTCACAATTGGAGACAATTGATTAAAAATCAAGTGAATGACAATATTTTTCAACTGTGTGTCTAGAACACAACAGGCCCCAGACTTTGCTTGATTTTTACTTCCTTCATTGGAAGGGCCAAATCCATATTCTACAATATCACATGCTGTCAACTTCAAAGTTCAACATCAACAATGAAGAACATACTTGTACCTAAGTTTTTCCTCACAAAATGGCCATGTTACTTAAATGAGGTAGTATCAAAATATTCGACCACCAACCAAACCGGTAGGTTTTATCAACCCGAATATTTGTGAAGGAAATGCTACACCAATAAGGTTATATGTTAGGTATCAGCACTATCTAATACCAGACTGGTTTGATACATGGTCATTACTGAGATCATGCTGACACAAGGCTGGTATTGTCAAAGGTTATACAAATTTGTCAAGTGTTGGGTGGTTTTTTGATTTGGTCAATAAATCACCAGTTCTCAAGATTTGAAAAAACTCATAATTAAAGAACCACTGGTTCCAGTTATTTCAAAAACCTGAATGAAAATATATTGGAACCAAATGTTTGATTTATTAGAACCATGATTATGAACCACCCGCATACCACCCTAATACCTTGAGGGAGGGAGTTTGGTGCAGTTTTGAATAACGGTCTAGCCCTGGTAAGCTGCTTGCTCACTCATAAGTGCAATATATAATTTTTGGGTGTGAAAGATCTTTTGTAAAAAGTATGATGTGGAACAATTTTTTTTTTTGTTAGAGCTTAGTCTCTTAAATGTGAAGAATCAATTGTCTTTGCAATTTGGGGGAGAATATCTAGTTGAAGCATTTGATTTTACACTTATGTTTTCAAATTGTCTCCCCATCCAAAAATTAGTTTTCTAAAAAATATATATTATCAAATTTGGTGGAGACAACAAAAAAATAGTATATTTTGTCAAAATTGGCAAATTGTATTTATGCAATATCAAGTTCTAATTTATGGATGTCTATGGAGGTTCATGATATATTTGTCCTTATCATTAACTTCTTAGGATTTGGTTTGTAGCCTAAATATGTGAATGCTGATTTGTTTGAAAAGATAAAGACAATTGGTCAAGCTTCAGCTAACAATTTGACAAAATTATTTGATCAATTAGTAAATTTTTTTTTAAGGTGTACTACCCAAGATGAAAAGGGCATAATTCTTACTAAAATGTTTTTTTAAAAATTGTTTTGAACCCCATCAAACTAATGAATCAAAAAGTGTCAAATATTTCATAAATATCATATTCTAAACCATTGTAATTTTAGATTCCACCATAATCATCCATAAATGTGTCTTTATATGATAAAAAAAGACTAAATTAAATTTTTTTAAAAAAATGATGCAATGTCGTGGTACACCTTAAAAAAATTGAATCCCAATATGAAATAAGAATTCAAAGAAAAATCATTACCTATGTCAAAAATGAAGAGTCAATTTTGAATACCATGATAATTGTCCTAAAATTTATTGGGAAATGTGGAGCTTTAAGTTTGGACGAAAGTTTTCAGAATGTTTGTTTTGGTTATGTTTTGTAAAAAAACATGTTAATATGTTACAATTAATGAAAAAGTTATAAAATTTTGAGATATGTTTCAATCAAATTTACACAATTAGGTTTACATAAACGTATAACTTGGCCTTAAAATTTGGGAAAAGCAAAGATGAATGGAACAACACTTATGAAAATTCTCATTTTCAACCCCAAAAGTTGAATAGTCTATTGAAAACAAAATAAATTTCTAGTATTTTATTACTTGATTATTTTTGTATTTTAATCTTCTTTGAATTGTACTAGTTGAAAACATTAACATTGTAATTGTAATTTTAATTGTAGGTTTATTATCAAAATCATTATGTTCCAAGAGACTTTGCAATTCAAGGATATCATTATGCTTGTTACAACAAACATAATATTGTCAAAATCATTGAAAGAATGTCACCTCTTCTT
>Ga0116229_10006733_pt1 | contig 18405 bp, 10 predicted proteins | sample S1TSphgellanicum_3_FD_87313 | JGI IMG/M metagenome (GOLD analysis project Ga0116229, IMG submission 87313) | Host-associated microbial communities from peat moss isolated from Minnesota, USA - S1T2_Fc - Sphagnum magellanicum MG | ecosystem: Host-associated > Plants > Peat moss > Unclassified... | reverse complement strand
TATATATATATATATATATATAATGTCATAATCATCCTCTTAATATGGATTCTACACATTTGCAAACTATGTTAAAATCTTTGAAGATTAAATTTTCAATTCCCTTCATAAATCTATTTTATGAAAATTTCCATTTTTACAAGTTATTTTCATCAAATGAAGGTGTCTCCACAGGCTCCACACACCCACTCATATACCAAACAAAAAAAAACAAAAATTAAAAAAAAATTTAACACATCAAACATGAACATTAATTTGTAACATATTTTTTTAATGAGTCACCATCCTTAAATCATGCATATTAATTTATGAAATTTTTTTTTTGTAAGTCATCATCTTTGAGTCATACACATTAATGTGTGCAAAGACTTTCCTAATGAATTATTATGTTTGAATCATGCACATTAATTGAAACTATTATTAATTGATGATGATGATTCATACCATTATTAAATTATAAAAGCTCATCACTTAATAAATTACCAAAGTTAACCCCTAGGTAATTATAGAAGTAATAAGTTAATGACATCAAATTACAATGCCATGGTAATTAACACCACAAATACAATGTTAGGAGAGTTTACCACCATAGGTTTCATTATTGCAAGTCCAATATGTGTTGCTCCCAACACATGTGAATACATTTCATGTGGTGACAATTGGGTTTGCAAATATAATATGAGACAAAATTATTACTTTTGTAAAACTAATTAAAATTTTGTGATTCCATGCTATGCTTGGGTCCATGTTCAAATTTGCTCCAATATACATTACTTTTCTCAACTTCTATAGTTGCCCCCAACATCATTCCTTTTGATGACAAGTTAGGCATTTGCACAATTGGTGACACTTTAATGTAATTTGGTACAATGTTATACACTTCTCTTGTGGTTGTCACTGGTTGAGTTGTCTAAAAATTGGACATGTACATCATTTGGGGTCAGTTTTGGTGCATCCCATCCCTACATGAACTATTATTAACCAAACTCAGTTAAGAGCATAATGTGGATGAAATGGTGTCCAAAAAATCCAAACCACTATTGGTGTTTTTCCCATTTCCTTGCCATTTGTGTAAACATATTGAATATTTTATATTCAAATTGTGCATGGTGCCCCTTTGATTGATCTGCACAATTTTTTTGGGCTATGGTTTTTCCATATTCAATTTTTTTTACACTTTTGTAGTAACATGGTCCACAAGGCCTTGCTTCACATATTCCTTAAGAAAGGACAATCAATAATCACATGTCCTTCTTATTGATAATAATTGCTTCAATTTGGTATAGATTTTGGCACATGATGCACAAATGTATGTCGATGGTTAACATTGGCCATAGTCATAAATGGAGGATTCACAGTTGGTATGGAACAAACATGATACCATTTACAAATCAAAGATTGATACACATAAAGGAGATTCTAAATACATAAACAACTTAATATTGCATAATAGGGTTATGATGGATGTGTTCAAAACAGGAAGATTGAAATTGATTGTCCTAAATGAATCATGAAAGATTTCATGATTATTTTGAAAAAGTGATATGAAGATTATGGGATTTAAGGCCTTTTGCACTAAACCTATGCTTGGCAATGACCATTGGGATAGGAGGGGATTTAAATGGACAAAATATTGAGAGGTAATTTGCATAAATATGCGAGAATACAATGGAAAGGAGGAAGATGACCTAAATAGAATATATCTCCATGGAGGACCAATTTAAACACAATTAAAATTAAACAATTGGAATTTTAGATTAACTTGGAAGGCAAACAATCAATGAAAGCAAAATGCATAAAAAACAACATGACAAACAATAATCAATTATTGTTTTGTGTTCAAAAACATGACATACAATAGTCATTTATTCTTTTGTGTGTGGAAACATGACAAACTCGGTGGGGGTTGTTTGGTTTTCACCTCATTCTATGGGTCTTCTAATGACAAATCTTGGGCGTCAATATTTGTTGCCATGAAATATAATTTATTTCCTTAAGATAAAATGCAACAACCTCAAATTACAAGAAGGAAGACCACAACAAAAGAAAACATGCTACATATTCAATATTAAAAATATATATATCCACAAAAGAAAACTGAATCATCACAAGAAATACCTTTTGCACAATGGGACCAAGGGTTTCCCAAGCTTTTTGCACCTCTTACTCCAAAAAAAAAACTACTTTCTTTGTGAACTTCCTTCTTCTTTGTCATGTTGTGAACCTCTCCACCTCTTCTTAATCAATCTTTCTTGTTCTTTTTCTTTTTCTTTCGATTTTTATGTGCATAGACATCAACATACACATACATGTATATATGTGTACATATGTGTATGTGTACTTTTTCTCACACATAAATATGCACACACATACCATATTTGCACCTATACATACATGTATAATATATTTGTATATACCCTTCTCCCAAAACTCTTGTTACCTCGTAAAAATTAGATGGACCAAAATGAAAATGATGGGAATACCAACTTTTATAATAGGAAATTGTTAATTTTGAAATATTGATAACTCTAAAACAAGTTTCTTGGGGCTAGGCCCTTGAGAAACTAAAAGAGATGATACCCATTTTTTTTGAATAAAATAGTCATTAGCCATTAGGCAATGGACTAGTAACAACAAGCCCATAGGAATTATTGGACACGTGAGGACATGTCCAATTTGGAAATTACAAAGGTTGTTTTTTGGTCACCTTAAAAGCATCGAGGACAAAAATGCAAAAATATATGGATGCAAATAGATGGGTCCCAATTCCTTTTTTTTTTTAATTATGCTAATTGGACTTCATACGTGTACAAGTAAAGGCCATTTAATACTAGTCCTTTCTCTAAAAACTTTAAAATATGTTTCATAAGTTTATTAACAAAGTTAATACATGTGTTTGGATGAAATACTAGTCACCAAACAGGGATTAGTTTAAAAAAACAAGCAATCGACACCTTAATGCATGTAAATTAGTCTTTATAGTTACAAGCCAAATAAGGCCTACATACTAGACAATGTTACAAACCCATGTACATCGAGGCTTTATCATATGCGTGTTTACATGAAGGATCTTAACACAAGGTGGTGATTCTCTATAATTATTTTTAGAACATTCCAAAATGGAATTGTTAAAATTGTAATTATGAACTTCTAGTTGCAATTTTAAATTTTTTTATCAAATTTAATTCAATAATAAGTTTTTTATAAAGTTTTTGAGAGCCTGAATTAAATGGAGCCTAAAATTCATCTTTTGGAACACCAAACTCATATTTCAAATTCACAAGCTCATATTTTGGAACAAGAACCTAATGTTTCAAAATTGAAAATCATGTTTTGAACCCCCAAACTCAAGTTTCAAAAGTTCAAAATGATGATTTTGGAGAGATGACTAATGTATTTGGAATAGATTTTAGGGATAAAGATCAACTTAATTTAGCTTTGCCTCTTCCATCACTTCCAAAGTGCAATCCTAACCTACCTCCTCCTCAAGATTCTCCTAATCCTATTGCCTTAGTTGCACGACCACCTTCACTTGGATCTTTGCCACAACCCTCTACTCCTCCTCCCACCTTTTATGGATCACTCAAATCTTTTTCCTCTCATGAACAACTAGTTTAGCCACCCTTGCCTAGGTCCATGTTTTAGGTAAACAAATATTGTTATTTTTGTTGAACTTGTTTAGGCTTCAAGTGCACATTAGTTTGAACCAAAATCATTCAAGCATTATGTTTTTCCTTTGAGAGTTTTCTTGTTGATCCTTCTTACTTTTCAAGAGTTGGAACCTCTAGTGCCACCCTTGTATAGGAACTTCCATATAGATACTATTGAAACTACATATGTTGACAAATTGATCAACAACATATTGAAAAAAATGATGCCTCTGAATGCATTTTGTCTGCATTGCCTCACTTCATTCACCCCATAGCTTTGCAACATTGAGAATGATCTCCAGAGGCTGGTGCCTAAGAAGGGTATGTACAAAAACATTGCACAAAAAATCCCAAACATATTGCCCAATAACAAAGTGGAGAAAATTAAATTTTCTATGACTTTGGAACCAAGTTTACCCAAATTACCATTCTATCCTTAGCGCAAAAATCCATATGAAGAACTTGAGAAGACTAGAAGACTTGACCCCAAACTTATAGCATATGCAAAGAACTTGAGATAACCATGATTTTTCAATGAATTTCATTTTTTGATCAAATATTTTCAAGAATTTGATTTCATTCAATTTGTTCTTCCCATTTTTTTCAAGTTGGCCAAGCTCATGATGGATGCATGGCATGTGTTCAATTCTATTTGTGAAATTTACGATCATTTTCAATCCATTCATGTGAACCATGGACTTTTCAATTATTTCCCATATTTCGTTGAAATTTTTCTATTGGTTGTGTGAGAGCCTATATCAATTGATCGATGAATTCCAATAGTGAACTACATATTGGTCAGAATTAGTTCTCCTTGTACCAGCACTTCGCTTTCCTGATTATATAACAACATGTTTGGATTCTCTCAAACCCACATTCAGATGCTCTCAACATTGTTCTTATGTTTTTTGTATGATTATCTTGTAAGTTTGCCAACAATGTTTGTGATATCTTGCTCATAGAAGAAAATATTCTTCATTAGGTTGCCACTTAACCAATTCCTGCACATTGTGATAATGTTTTGCCATGACCTGTGATACAAAGAATCCTAGCTTCAAGTTCACAATAATAAATTCCTTCATTTATGTAGATACATACATTGTAAAAGCGAATTTGGTCCCAACCATGGACATTCCGTAACAAAATTCCAGCCTTGTTGTTGATGTGTTCTTTTTGTGTGTAGCAAATTTTGACTATGTCTCGCAGTAAGTAAAGTCTCTTTAGGTAGAAATTGCAGAAACAACCTTGCTTTTAAAAACCCCTGTTACATGATGAAGTAATGTGCTTATTAGTCTTCCCCTTCTTACAAGCCTTCCCTTTTTAATTTAGGGGTGCATTCTTGAAGGCCATATGTGGAGTCAAATGCATGACTTTGTTCGATCAATCTTCTGAACCATATGCACAATGGTACCTGTGAAAATAGTGTCAACCCTATGAAACATTGCTCAAAATCAGTCAAAGTTTTTAACATGGAGAAACAATCCCCTCACCTAATGAACTCAAGGTAGTTGTTCATGCATGAAAATTTGAGACTCTCATGACTGTTTGTCTTGAACTTTCTCCTTGTAAATTTGGAAGGTGCGTCTCCTGTTGTTCTCTGCCATCCATGACATCTTGGACCCATTGATTGCTAATATAAGCAATTTGGACCTTCCAGATTGCACCTCCTTTTTGCCCACTAACACGCTTCAAAAAATGCCAAATGAGGTCTTTGGAGTTGAAAGGACCATCAGGAGGATTTTGAACAGAAGTAATAATTGCTGAAACAAATTTTTGGTGTGTGATAATGTAAACATCTTGAGAAGACACTCCAATCGCCATGTTTTGTATGTTTATCCATCAACAAACAACAAACCCAACAAAAGCTTCAACTGAGCGTTGGAATAATAGGAGAACTCCCCTCTCCCAACATTTCAAAACCCAACATTCAAGGTAAATTGAGATCATCAATATAGCCAAAACCTGCATTGCACGACCTTGAAATCAATTCACACAAGCTAAAAGAAACATGTGGTAGATGCCCATCTGCTTTTTGACATCGTTGAGTAAATAAAATCTCATATTGAGATTTTAATCAATAAATAGTGCCAAAACATTAACACATGCTACTTGCAAAAATATGGAACAAAAAAATGTAACAGAAACATTACACCACATACAATTGCACCATTGAAACGTCATGATGTCAAATTTCCAGTATAAATTATATGGGAGAATTATCGTGTCTTCATGGAGTGTCCATGGTTGGTTTTGATGTTTCTGTTGTGATGTTTTGATTATGATTGTTACATTTCGATCACTATGTTTAAGTGGTGATGTTTTGGTGATAATGTTTATTTGGTGGTGTTTCATTCGTGATGTTTCTTTGTCAATGTAATGGTGTTGTTTCTGTTGTGATGGTTTTTTAATGATGTTTCAATATTGGCAAATTTGGCCCCAACCACAGAGACTCCATGAAAACACCATAATTCTGGGCAGTTTCCTCAGAAAAAGTTAAGAACTGCCCAGCACTGGTTTTGACAAGGGAAAATGTGTCCTATGAAAAAGGGTTTGCAACATATCCTTGACATTATGTGAACATGATGTTTCTTGAAAACTTTCTCCATTGATGTCATATGCAGCATACAATTGAGCTATGAGTACTATTAAGCAGCATTGCCCTTGAATGTAGACTCCAAACTGTGGGTATAGATGCAGTTGAGGAGTTGGTTTTGTTCCTCAACTCCTCATCTGAAAAGTTTGGCTATTACTGCAGAATGAGCAGACTCTAGTAGTGAGCTTTATAGTCTTTGAGCTTCAAGATTGCCACCTGCAATTTTCAAAAGTGGCTCCAAGGATCTCTACATCATGCCCTGAGGTACCTGTCCTTTTTGTTTGTTACCCAGCTGCCTTGAAACATTTTGATATGTAGGTACTGTTGAAACTTCTGGTTGCTAGTTCATACCCATGTATCCTGCCTGTGTGTTTCCTCTTCTTACATCCTTCACAAAACCACAAAAGAGCATTGCAGATGATGTTCATTCAGTGCCTTCTATAATAAATGGACAGACACACTAACCACAGACCCAGGACCGTAGGGTATGAAAAGACTAGAAATGGGGGTGGGTCAGGTGGGGTGCTGCAAGCAGCAGATGGCGCTTATCCTCAAATTCTGGGTCATCAAATGCTGAGCTTCTTCTCTACTTTTAGTTCCATCTGTAATGCACATTGTGTTTCCTACTTTTACCTTTCCTCTTCTTTCTGCAAGATCCCAATGCACTTTCATAAATTACATTCACATTGTCAGTACTCCAATGATTCTGTTGATCTTTGTTGCGGTAGATAAAGCCCAAGGCCATGGGCTTCACCAGAATAAGGGCCTGTGTGAGGTGGAGCTGAGTGCAAGCGCATATTCTGGTAAAGCCCATGGTAAAGGGCTGTACTGCACCTAAACACCACAACTGCACAGTGGTGTGGCAGCAACAAGACAGGATGTCGGATTTATGAAAATCATAAAAGCCCACAAACTTTTTGGTCCTGTAATACAACATCCCAATAAACCAAAAAAAAAAAAGAGCTAGGTCTCTGTGTCTTCAAGGGACCTTGAAGGGTTCAGACTTGAAGTCATGTAAGGGCCAAGTATATCTCTAAGGCTTCCGAAGAACCAACTACTATGGTGATAAGTCCATGGTTAGACATAGCACATAAAGAGACCTTCCAACCACAATCAAGACAGAAGTGTCTTGCTAAAGTTGCCACTTCTAAAGGATATCAGCAGTCAAGACACCAAGCATTACCATCTTACTAGAAACAAGCTCCATGATATCAGCCTCTAGTCACTCAGCAAAGTTATAACATAGGACAAAAATTTATGGTAAATGTATGTATCAGCAATTCATCATGCAAACCACCACAACTTTGTGGGAAACATCAGAATTCACATTAAATTGCATTGGAATTCAGCCCTCACAAGTTCTCTGTAAAACTACCCTTCATTCCACACTTCCAACACCTACAAGAAAGAAGTAGTCAATAGAAAGCCTGCAACCATTCTCCTGAACAACATCAAATCCACAAGGCATACTCATGACATACATTATCCCTGTACCGGATGGTACAGTCCAAATCCCATTAACATGGCATTCATTTCTCAGAACAAAATAAAGTTCCTCGCTATAATTATAGAACAAATTGTGAGAATAACTACAGAAAAGATGGACAGAAAAAGTAGTACATACATGCCCACTGCCCAAATTCCTTACCTCCCTGATCTACATTGGCTCTTATGCTGCTATCAGCCTGCAGACAACTGAAACCCTTGTTGTCAACAACAACTAACACTATATGAGTGAACAAGTGACAATGGACATTGCTAGAAACCCTTTTTGATGCTCCACCTTCCCTTTGAGTCTCATACCCAACAAGCACAGGGACCAAGGGATTTTCATGGGCATAAAAACTTGCTCACTGATATAATATCAACAGTGGGACTGTCCCCCCCACAGGCACTACCAACACTAGAGTTGTTAAGAGCAAAAAGGAATTTGAAGGTGACATAAATTAGACCTTGATTTAGCAGATGCACATTGGCGCACTATTTCATTACCAGGAACTAAAAGAATTCTGTATTTGTGCCTCATCTGTACAAATGAGATTCCACCAAAGTCTGCATTGCCTTGACAGATGTCAAAATAATGAATTGATAATTTCGGTCCACCCACCCTTTAATGTTTCCTCCTCATGCTGTTCTCCACACCTGCACCATCTACTTAATAGTTCTCTTCAGTCCATTGAACGTTGAACAACTCCCTGCTTTCTCCTAGGCTTCACAAACTTACATAAGACAACATTAGAGCTGGACCCAACAACCATAATGAACCACAAGAAATAAACAGAATAGGCCCTAGCCCACCTTATCTATCTGCTGCCCATCCTACTCATTCATTGCTCATTGAGTTCATCTACATTCATTGCTGTCTTCTCTCCAATCAAGGTGGCAGGCAGACTCAATGTAGGCAGAAACTAGAGAAAGGTCCTGCTCACCATCTCACATGAGAAGGGTACCATCACACTGTCATCACCGTGCAGTTGTATATGAACCCAGTGGTGAAAAACAAATGGCAAACACTGCGCCACTTTGGCTCACCTCCACTTGACTCCAGATTGCAGGCATGAATTTCATTGCAGAAATGGCCATTGCCTCTATCACTGGAACCCCCAATGACAAATATGTCCTTTCCAACAGCCTTGAATCCCATACCCCAGCCACTGGAGTCAACACTTCTGTCCGGCACACGACCTAGGGTTTTCCATGTATTGGTATCCTTTTGGTAGCTCTTTAATTCCATTGTGGTTGCATCCACAGCATACAATTCATTGTCTACCACAGCTAGTAGTGGTGGTGCTGGGCTCACTAGAGGAGCATTTTCACTTGCTGGCCACATGTTTTCTATCATCACCCACTGATTCTTACTCTCATCATAATACTCGGCAGATGTCAGAACTCTATCTTGATCCCGCCCTCCAACAACCAAGAAATGTCCATCCAATATACACCCTGAGCACAACTTCCGGCGGCTATGCAGATCAGGGAGGGCTTCCCACTCTTGGGTCTCTGAATTATAGCGCTCTGCCAATTGCAGAGTGACCTGCTGTGCGGACCCTCCAGCAAAATAAGCATACTTGCCAGTGTTTGCTGAAGCAAACAAGCAACGATCATGCAGCATCCTAGGAGCCTGAGACCATTTATTACTTTGAAGGTCATACCTCCAAATAGTAAAGCCCATGGCACTCTGCCCACACACAAGCAACTGCATTCCAGCTACTGCTGACTCCTTGTCACACATATCGAAAGCAGGGTCGCATGGACATACTGGCAGCTTCCTCCACTTGGTGCCGACTGGATCAAAAGCGCGCCAAATGGCCCCCTTATGGCCTCCACCCCCCAGCATGTACACCCATTCTTCCTTAATTCCATCCCTTTTCCGGGCCTCAGTCACCTCGTTCCGCCCTTCACCATTTACCACGCTCCGCCACTTCTTGCATACTGACTTAAGTGATCCATGATCTGACCGCGGTACACGAGAGAGGCACTGCAGCGAAAGGTCATAATCAAGCCCCGGTATCAGAAACTCGTCCTGCCCTGTATCTTCTATTGTCGCCCCCTCTGCTGCAACATCCGATCTTGTGTCAGGAACGAACACCCCGGTTGCCTCAGTTCTAGCGTCAACAGAGGTAATCGACCCTTGAATAGTCGCAAGTACTCCGTTGGCAACAACCCCTCCTCTTAGAGCCCTTTTCTTCCCTCTCCCAGAACTGGCCGCCCCATCCTCGGCCGCCCCGCGCACTTTTCTCTCCTTCGTACCACTCAACACTCCCTTGCTTGAAGACGATGCCGCAGCGACCGTACTCGACGGCCCGGCCTCGCACCCGTTCCGAGACGAACTCTTCCTCTTCTTCGACCCTGTAGGAACAACCGCCACAGCACCCCCCCAATCCCCTCCACTCGCCCTTCCCTGTCGACACTTTCCGTTCCGCCTCTCTTCCACCGCGCCCTCGCTTTGAGTGCGCATTCCAATCACTCCCCCCGGCGGCCACTGGCCGTCTGGGGTCTCTTCCGAAATGCCCTCGCTTTGCTTGCACATGAGTGGCAACTGCATCCATGAGCACAAAGAATCACCAGAGAAGGCCTAAGAAAGACGAAGCCCTCTTCCTCCTCCTTCCAACCAAACACTCCATATCTCTCTCTCTCTCGCTCTCTCCGTGAAAACCTAGGCACCCAAAACCACCTCGGCACCCTTGCGCGCCCCCACCGTCACACCCAGAGGACCAGAGATGTTGAATTACAACGGCCAGAAGAGCACCCCTCTCTATCTCAACCAGACACTCTATCCCTAAACTTCCAACCAATTTTCACGCTAGCAGCAACCGAATCGGCCTAAAAAAGCGGGCACACGAACACATCTTTTGACTAAAAAATAAACAAGGCTGTAAACCACCCACGCCTTCGACCGTCTCGTCAATTGCGTGCATGAAATCGAGCGACGAAGTATCACGCACGCGACACACCTTCACGCCAGCCAGCAAGCCAGCGAAGAAACGGGTGGTGGTGCGCAGGAAAAAGCGTGCAGCGCTTTTCAGGCTTCTGGCAGCGCAAGGTTCCCGACAAATATTGTGCTCTTTTTGGGTTCTCTATTTGGGCCCATACAAATTTTAGCTTGTTAGCTAATGGGCATGTTTCCATTAATGAGCTTAACACCCATGTGTCCCCACATGGCTCTCAAGTCATTTCGACATTTTGAGTTATTTTATTTCTTTTCTCCTGACAGCTTCACCAATGACCATTTCCTCTCCCCCCCTCAACCCCCCCTCTTTAAATCTAAACCCTAAGCTTAACCCACTTTTCAATTTCTCAACCCCACTTCTACAACTAGACTTACCAGTTAATTTTTATTGACTTCCCATCCTTAACTTAAGTAATGAGAACAAATCACTAACTTTTGATAGTTATTTGATTTCAGAGGATGACTTAAAATTAAATTAATTACGTAATAATAATTATCTTTAGTGTATAATGAGGATATTAGTCCATGTTGAAAATGGTGGTAAATTGTTTTGGAAATAAAAATTTCATGCATTTGTTAAAGGCACAATTAGCTTAAACTTCACTAAATTAAACTAAAGTTTGTTAAATTAACATAAATTAAGCTAAAGTAGACCATTTAGGTTAAATTAAGTTAAACTTCACTAAACTTGACAAAATCTTGTTAAACTAATATATATTTTGTTAAGTTAGGCCATTTTTGCTAAATTTGGCTAAATTTTATTAAAATTAACTAAAGTTGGCTAAATTGGCATATATTTGACTAAACAAGGTCGTTTAGACAAAATTAAGTTAAACTTCATTAAACTTGGCAAAACTTTGTTAAACCAATTTGGTTAAATTAGGCCATTTAAACTAATTTTGGCTAAAGTTCACAAAATTTGACTAAACTTGGCTAAAGTAATATAAATTAAACTAAATCAAAATATTAAGTTAAATTTGGTTTAACTTCATTGAAACCTAACTAAACTTGGCTAATCTAACATAAATTAGGTTAAATTATGTCATGTAGTAGAAATTTGGTTTAAATTCATTAAACTTGACTAAATTAACATAAATTAAGATTTTTATGTTAAATTTGGTTAAACTTTTTAAATATGACTAAACTTGGCTAAACTAATACAAATTATATTAAACTAAGCCATTTAGATTAAATTTGGTTAAATTTTAATAAACTTGTCTTAACTTGGTTAGATTAACATAATTTATATTAATAAAAAAATATAGATTAAATTAGGATATTAAGTTAAATGAAACAAAACTTCCTTAAACTTGGTTAATTTTGGCCAAATTAATTTGAATTAAATTAAATTATGCCATTTAGTTTAAATTTGGCTAAAATTCACTAAACTTGGATAAACTAGGATATTAAGTTGAGTTTGGTTTAAATTTGGTAAATTTGAAAAACAAATATAAATGTTTATATTTGGTAAAACTAGGCTAGACATGATTCAACAAAATTAAACTTCATTAACCTTTGCAAATTTCCTTAACTTACTGAAAATATTTTAAATTTTGTTGAACTTGGTAAAATTAACTTAAATTACATTAATTTGGATTAAATTTTAACTAAGTTTGGTTAAATTAAACTTAATTTGATTATATTTGATTAAATTATGTTAGCAGAATGAAATTAGGAAAAACCTAATTTAGCATAGTTAAACAAAAGTAAAATTGATTAAACTTGGTTGAACTTGGCTAACCTAAGCCAAATTAAACTACATGGGTTAAATTATGCCAAACTAACTAAATTAAATTAAATTAAATTAAACTAAACTAAACTAAACTAAACTAGGACAAACTAATGCACTTATTAAGTTAGGTTAAATTAATTTTGATTGGGCTATAGTGAGTTAAGCTAAACTTCTTTGGTTAATTTTTTTAAATTATGAATTTTAAGGTAAACTATATTAAATTAAGCTACTTAAGGCACATGTTACATATTACAACATTTTAATAGATGTTGGTGTGATGTGTTGGAATATGTGCAAACCCAATTCCACCCAAATATATTCATTATTTGACCATTTTTCTCAATGAAGTCATTTTGCTAAACAAACATAGATTATCCATTTATTTGAAGATGTCATAACTTGTCAAAAACAATTAACAACATAAGATTGACCATGTTCACATCTATTAAACCCATTATTTGTAATCTTAATCACCTATAGTCATATTTGTAATGGTGTTTATAGTCATGTAATCATATTTATGACCATAGTCATTAAAATGATAATGACTAGATGACATATTATGATTACATGACTACATGTAGATACTAGTTGCAAACCATTCTATTCATAAATGCCACATTTTGGTGTTTTGTATGGTAACCTAGGCATACCTATGTATAGCCTATGTGTACCTATGCATATTAGGCACAAATTATGTAGTTTGGCACATCATCCATTGACGTTGATTTGTATTGTATGACCTAATGGTTGAGATCCATTGGTATGGCCTTGTATGGTGGAATTGTCAATGGTGTTCTCCATCTAATAACATCTTGGGTGGAATGTTCTAATGGTTTAGGACACAATTGTAACATGATCAAATTGTGGATGCAACATTATTTTATATGTAACTAGTTTGGTTGATGACATAAAAGAATTTTGCAAATTAGACAAATTTAAAGCCCATTAACTCAAAGTTAGAGAAATAAGTTGGCCAAAAGAGTAAAGCCATTCACATTGAAAGATGGAATTATGTACAAACTTGGCCAAAACAACAAACTACATAGGTTTATAACCATGGATAAAACACAAATAATTTTCAGAGAACTACATGAGGGAATTGCATGAGGCCATTTTGCAACATATATAACAACTAAAAATATTTTAGATGCAAAATATTAATGGCCAATATTGTTCAAGGATGCAACTGACTTTTATAAATCATGTGATGTTTGTTAATGAACAAGAAGATTTGCTAGACATATAGTTTGGCAAAATTGGTGATTACATTATGGAAGAAACATTCTTGAAATGGGGATTTGAGTGTATTGGACCAATCAAATATTATGCATGAAACAAGTACATCTTGGTCACCACATACTATGCCATTAAATAGGCAAAGACAAAAGCTTTACACACTAACACTATTACAATTACAACAATTTTTTTGTACCTGAGTTCATATTGAAAAGGTTTAGGTTATTGACCAAGGTGTGCATTTTGTAAACAATGCAAATTAAGTACCTAATTGACCACTTTATGCTAAAATGTGTAAGTTCCACCTTTTATCAGGGAAATGGGTATGCAAAGTCAACTAAAAAGGTCATTAATACATTGATAACCAAACTAGTTAATGAAAGCAAGACAAATTGGGATGAACATCTTCCCATTGTATTTTTTCACATAGAATATTGTACAAGGTACCATAGGGTATATCCCATATTGGCTAGTCTACGAACTACATCTATTCACGCCAATAAATTATGTTTTGTTAGTCATTAGTGGGGACCACATGGGTGTAGATCTAGTATGAATGTTAACTAATATAATATTTGACCTTATAAAACTACATGGTGATATGTTATAAGTAAAAGAAATCACAAGAATTGAATAGTGAAATTGAACTATATGGAGTCAATAATGTCATTTGGAAAAGCAATTCAAGTTTGGTGATTTTGTTCTATGGTTCAAGAATTTTGAATTCTAGCCACTACGTCATGCATTATTGTTGGAATTCATGAACACGTAAAAGGAATACGGTGTAAAACCTATTTTCACTCGAATTGCAAATAAGGTAATAATGGTGGATAAACACCTTATAAAAATGTTCATGAAAAAAGAAACAACATAAATTTGTTCAAAAAGATTACATTATCTGATGTTTACATTGGTGTAGAATGTTGGAGTGTAAATAAACTAAAATCTCCTTATAAAAGTGAAGTTTATTACATTTATTTGAATTATTTATCAAAGAAAGAAGGTTTGTTACTTTAGCAATAAAAATGATTTTTTTATGATGAAAATAAACAAAGGAGAATAAGTGGATTGGGTTTAGACCATGTTAAAAAATATAGTTAATGAATTGGATAGATGCATTGAGGTTTAAATTAGAATGATTGAAAGAAAGAAAAGGTAAATTGGATTCAAAGAAAGATGTACAATTTTGCACTTGCATTAATGAAAGTATTAATGCAAAGTTGGTTTCATAATAAACAACTAAAGGAACCACATGTGGGAATAACATCTGCATAACAAAAATAATCTATAGCAAAACCATAGAATGCCACAAAGTTAAGGGTCATGTTACAAAAGACAAGCTCAACCTTTGAGGTCATATAATTAATTTCCTAAAACCAATCCGCATATGTGAAGGAAAAGGTATAAAGTCACACAAGAAGCAAACTCAAACTAGGGCAAATTAAAGCTAAAAGGAGCCAATGGATGTGTAAGCAATACTTGATTTTTCACGTTTTAATGTTAAAATAATATTAATAATATTGAAATAATTAACGTGTATACATTAAATTTTTAAAAATATATTATGGAAACATGTGATTTTTATTTTTAAAAATCTAATGAAAACAAAATATTCAATTTTTTTTTAAAGCAATGTAACCAATGATTTTTCTTTGTTTTTTGTTAGTTTCAGGACTTTTAATATAATCCTTAATGGATTAAAAATGATTTTTTAAAAAGAGAACCTTTAAACACATCTTTGGAATATAATATAATGCGTTAAATACAAATTTTTTGATGATTTTTTCAAGTTTGCACATAGAATATTCCTAGGATTTTTTGGAATATTTTTGGAAGAAACATTGAAAAAGGGTGCATTAACTCCTTTTAACTTGAATTTATCCTCTATTGAAAATGAAAACTCTAAGGTTACAATTTTCAAAAGGAGGAAAATGATGTGCAGAGCAATGGAACATCCACCTCAAACTATAATGATGTTCAACATTTGAAGATAAACTTAACCATAGGATCAAGTGGAAAGGTCAAAATCAACAATAGTGAAACCAAAAATGCATAGAGGGAAAAAATACATGAAAAAAATACAAAGATTTATGACCTTAGGTTTCGATGAACCATCCTTATCACCACCACATAGTAGCACCAAAACCAGCACCACAAGTGTATCCAATATTAAATTGTGTTCCCATATTACAAATCATGATTTTTGAAGAGGTTCAAATTGATTAACTTGTCATTTTGACTAATGGACATGTACATTTTAACTAAAGGTCAAGGGTTTGAATGACACATGTATATGTTGATTGATCAATTTGACTATAGTGGTTTATTTGACTAGATACACATAGTCAAGTTGTACAACTTTAATCAAAATGGCCAATGATTTTTAATCAAGTTGAATAGTTAATCAAGATGGTTAAAGATCTTTAGTCAAAATGACCAATGGTCCTTAATCAAATTCAACACTTAGTCAAAATGGTCAATGATCCTTAATAAAAAATGACCAATGGTCTTTAGTGAAGTTAAACATTTAGTGAAAATGGCCAATGATCCTTAATAAAATATGACATGATTTACTACCTTATGTATATACCTCCTACCTATTTATTTAATTATCTACTTGTTTAATTATTACCCACCCACTTATTATTTATTTACCGACCTATTTACCTATACCTTTTCACCTACTTACCTACATACCTACCTACCTATGTTTTTCACCTTTGTACGACCTATCTATTTACCTATCCACCCATTTCCCTACTTAATTTTAATCACTAGATGTAACCATGAGGTTTAGCCATTATGTTTAACCACTAAATTTAGTCAAATTTAACCACTAAGTTTAACAATTATGCTTAACCATTAGTTTTTAACATTAGGTTTAGCCTAAGTTGAACTATTAAATTTGGCTAATAAATATAGTCTAAATTTAACCACTAGGTATAGCCACTAAATATAGTTTAAGTTTAACCACTGTGTTTAACCATTATAATTACCCATTAGATTTTATTCATTAAATTTAATCAATGGGTTTAGTCAAAGTTTATCCATTATGTTTAACCAATACATTAAGTCATTAAATTTAACCACTAAACTTAGCCATTATTTTAAGTCACTAAATTTGGCCACTAAGTCTCACCATTATTTTAAAACACTATGTTTAACCATTATGTTAAATCAATAAGTTTAGCCATTAGGTTTAATCATTACTTTAAGTTGTTAAGTTTAGTCATTAGGTTTAACCACTAAGTTGAATTATTATTTTAAATCATTAAGTTTAACCATTAAATTTAACCATTATTTTAAATCAATAAGTTTAGCCACTAGGTTTAACTATTACTTTAAGTTATTGAGTTTTAATCATTATGTTTAACCATTATTTTAAATCATTAATTTTAGCCACTAGGTTTAACCATTACTTTAAATCATTATGTTTAGCCATTACATTAAATCACTAAGTTTAGCCATTACATTAAATCACTAAATTTAGCCACTAGGTTTAACCATTATTTTAAGTCACTATGTTTAGTTATTGTGTTTAGCCATTATTTTAAACTACTAAGTTTAACCACCATGTTAAGCCATTATGTTTAATCACTACTTTAAATCATTAAGTTTAACCACTAAGTTTAACCATTATTTTAAGTCATTGAGTTTAATTATTGCGTTTAACCATTATTTTAAATCATTAAATTTAACCATTAGGTTTAGCCATTATTTAAGCCACTAAGTTTAACCATTAGGTTTAACCTTTATTTTATGTCTTTGAGTTTAGTCACTAGGTTTAGCCATTACTTTAAGCCATTGAATTTAACCAATAATTTAAGCCATTAAGTTTAACCACTAGGTTTAGCCATTATTTTAAATCATTGATTTTAAACACTAGGTTTAACCATTATTTTAAATCACTGAATTCAACCATTAGGTTTAGCCATTATTTTAAATCATTGAGTTTAGCCACTAGGTTTAGCCATTATTATAAATCATTGAGTTTAACTAATAGGTTTAGCCATTATTTTAAATCATTAAATTTAATCACTAGGTTTATCCATTACTTTAAACCACTAAATTTAACCATTATTTTAAATCATTGAATTTAGCCTCTAGGTTTATCCATTATTTTAAATCACTAAGTTTAACCATTAGGTTTAGCCATTATTTTAAATCACTAGTTTAATTATTATTTTAAGTCACTGAGTTTAGGCATTAGGTTTAGCCAATAGTTTAAGTCATTGAATTTAACCACTAGGTTTAACCAATAGTTTAAGTCATTAAATTTAGGCACTAAATTTAGCCAATAGTTTAAGTCATTGAATTTAATCACTAGGTTTAACTAATAGTTTAAGTCACTAAGTTTAACCATTAGGTTTAAGTCATTGAGTTTAACCATTACTTTAAATCATTGAGTTTAGCCATTAAATTTAACCATTATTTTAAATCACTAAATTTAACCACTAGTTGTTTCCTAAGTTTAACCATTATGTTAATGATGTGAAATGAATTTATGAAATTAAAAACTTGATAAATGTTTGAACACCTTTAATGATGTAGTCCATTGATAAGGACTTGGTTAATCATTGGGAAGGTTTGGGGTTCAATTCCTTATACTTACAACTTATGTGCATGTTGAAAAGGATAGGGTAGGTAGGTTAGACTAAGGTAGTTAGGTTAGGTTAAGTAGGTAGGTTAAGTAGGGTAGCACCTACCTACTTAAGTGTTTTTTTCAACCTACTTAAACCTA
>Ga0116229_10006731_pt1 | contig 18409 bp, 18 predicted proteins | sample S1TSphgellanicum_3_FD_87313 | JGI IMG/M metagenome (GOLD analysis project Ga0116229, IMG submission 87313) | Host-associated microbial communities from peat moss isolated from Minnesota, USA - S1T2_Fc - Sphagnum magellanicum MG | ecosystem: Host-associated > Plants > Peat moss > Unclassified... | reverse complement strand
TTTTCTGCTCCGCCTCGAGCAGGGCGCGGGCGGCGGCCAGATCCGCGAGCAATGCCGTGGCTCGCGCCGCCGACGCCTCCTCGGCATCCTTCGCGCGTTCCAGGGCGCGCGTCAGGGCTTCGTGTTCCGCGGTCTGGCGCGCAATGCGCTCTTCCACCGAGCGCACGCTCTCCGCGAGCGACGGCAGATCGACGCCGGCCGCGCGCATGAACTCCGACTGGCCGAGCGCCGAGGAAACCATGGACGTTCCCGGGATATTGGCGGTGGAATCCAGCGACGATCCTTCCGCCTCGACCGAGTGATCGAACATCGACGCGTCGAGCACCGGCAACCGGTCGGTTCGGTCGAGATCGACGTCTGTGGAATGAATCAGTTCCTGTGCCATATATGCCTCTGTTCTAACCCGCTCGCATGTTGGGTACGCCAAATGCTGCCTGACGCAGCTTCTGAATCTGATCGCGCAGCCGCGCCGCCTGCTCGAACTCGAGATTGCGCGCCAGCTTCATCATTTCCGCCTCGAGCTTCTTGATGCGCTTCGCCGCCTGTTCGGGCGCCAGCGCCGCGACGTCGTCATCCGCGCCTTGGGCGTGGCGTTCGTTCACCGAGCGCGCGCCCTCCATCACATCCCCGACCGCCTTGACGATGGTGCGCGGCGTGATGCCGTGCGCGGAATTGAATTCGATCTGCTTGGCGCGTCGCCGGTCGGTCTCGGCGATGGCCCGATCGATCGATCCCGTTCTGACGTCGGCGTACAGAATCGCCTTGCCCTGGACGTTGCGCGCCGCGCGGCCGATGGTCTGGATCAGCGAGCCCTCCGATCGCAGGAAGCCCTCCTTGTCCGCGTCCAAGATGGCGACCAGCGACACCTCCGGCATGTCCAGACCCTCGCGCAACAGATTGATGCCGACGATCACGTCGAATTTGCCGAGACGCAGGTCGCGGATGATTTCCGAGCGCTCGACGGTCTCGATGTCCGAATGCAGATAGCGCACTTTGACGCCATGCTCGCCCAGGTATTCGGTCAGATCCTCCGCCATGCGCTTGGTGAGCGTCGTGACCAGCACGCGCTCATTGGCCAGGGTGCGCAGCCGGATCTCCGACAGCAGGTCATCGACCTGCGCGCGCACCGGACGAATCTCGACCGCCGGATCGATGAGACCCGTGGGCCGCACCACCTGCTCGATGATCTGGGCGGAGACGCGCTTCTCGTAGTGCGACGGTGTCGCGGAGATATAGATGGTCTGCGGCGCCATGCGCTCGAACTCCTCGAACCGCAACGGCCGGTTGTCGAGCGCCGACGGCAAACGGAAGCCGTACTCGACCAAGGTCTCCTTGCGCGAGCGATCTCCTTTGTACATCGCGCCGAGCTGCGGAATGGTCTGGTGGCTCTCATCGATGATGAGCAGCGAGTCGTTCGGCAGGTAGTCGAACAAGCACGGCGGCGGCTCGCCCGCGGTCCGGCCCGACAGGTAGCGCGAGTAGTTCTCGATGCCGGCGCAATAGCCGACCTCGTTCATCATTTCCAAATCGAACAGCGTGCGCTGCTGCAGGCGTTGCGCCTCGACCAACTTGCCGGAACCGTTGAGCTCGAGCAACCGGGTGCGCAATTCCGATCGGATCTCCTCGACCGCCTGCTGCACCCGCTCCTTGGGCGTGACGTAGTGGGTCGACGGATAGACGGTCAACCGCGGCACCTTGCGCAGCACCTCGCCCGTCAGCGGATCGAAGTAGCTCAAGGAATCGATGCTGTCGTCGAACAGTTCGACCCGCACCGCCTCGCGCTCCGATTCCGCCGGGAAGATGTCGATCACGTCGCCGCGCACGCGGTACGTGCCTTGCTGCAGATCGATTTCGTTGCGCGTGTACTGCATGTCTGCGAGACGCCGCAACAGCTTGCGCTGCTCCAGGCGGTCGCCGCGAGACATGTGCAGCACCATGCTGAGGTAGGCCTGCGGATCGCCCAAACCGTAGATCGCCGAGACGGTCGCCACGATGATGGAATCCGGCCGCTCGAGCAGCGCCTTGGTCGCCGAGAGGCGCATCTGCTCGATGTGCTCGTTGATCGAGGCGTCCTTTTCAATGAAGGTGTCCGAGGCCGGAACATAGGCTTCGGGCTGGTAATAGTCGTAGTACGACACGAAGTATTCAACCGCGTTCTTGGGGAAGAACACCTTGAACTCGCCGTACAACTGCGCAGCCAGCGTCTTGTTGTGCGCCAGCACCAGAGTCGGCCGCTGTACCTGCTTGATCACGTTGGCAATCGTGAAGGTCTTGCCGGAACCGGTGACGCCCAAAAGGGTCTGATGAGCCAAACCGCTCCGCAGACCATCCACAAGCTTTTCAATGGCTTGTGGTTGATCTCCCGCAGGAAGGTAGTCGGAATACAGATCAAAACTCATGTTTGCATTCTCTCACGTTGCCTGCGCGGCGACACGGCACGCATTGCGGGTCGTGCGCTCGTGCGCGGTTTTCTTCGATATATGTCAACTGGCGCACACTGGTCAATTTTCGTACACTCGTTGAGCTTCACATAAGGTAAATTCCAGTGGCTTTCACACTTTCCAAGCGCGTTCAGAAGGTCAAGCCCTCCCCTACGTTGGCGGTGACCGCCCGTGCGGCCAAACTCAAGGCCGAGGGCAAGGACATCATCGGTCTCGGTGCCGGGGAACCGGATTTCGATACCCCCGTGCACATCGCAGATGCGGGCGTCGAGGCGATTCGCAAGGGGATCACCCGCTACACGTCGGTCGACGGCACGGTGGAACTGAAGGACGCCATCATCGCGAAGTTCAAGCGCGACAATGACCTTGCCTACGAGCGCAGTCAGATCCTGGTTTCCGCGGGGGCCAAGCAGACCTGTTTCAACGTCTGCGCCGCGCTGTTGGACCCGGGCGACGAATGCATCATTCCGGCCCCTTACTGGGTGTCCTACCCCGATATGGCGCTCCTGGCCGACGGCGTGCCCGTGAGTATCTATGCCGGTCCTGAACAGGGATACAGGATAACCCCGGCGCAATTGGACGCCGCGATCACACCGCGCAGCAAGCTGCTCTTCCTCAACAGCCCGAGCAACCCCACCGGGGCGGCCTACACCAAGGCCGAACTGCAGGCGCTCGGACGGGTGCTTGATGAGCATCCTCAGGTTGTCATCGCGTCGGATGAAATGTACGAGCACATCTACTGGGCCGACGAGCCCTTCTCGAGCTTCGCCCAAGCGAACCCCCAACTCTACGACCGCACCATCACGATCAACGGCGTATCGAAAGCGTATGCCATGACCGGCTGGCGCATCGGCTACTGTGGGGGTCCGAAGGCGATCGTAGCCGCCATGGCGACCATCCAGGGGCAGTCGACGTCGAACGCCTCGAGTATTTCGCAGCGTGCCTCGACGGTGGCCCTGAACAGCGATCAAGGCGCGGTGGTCACCATGAACAAGGCGTTCAAGGAGCGGCATGATTTCGTGGTTGCCTGGTTGAATCGCATTCCAGGCATCAGCTGCCTGCCCGGCGCCGGCACGTTCTACGCCTTCGCCGACGTGAGCGGCGCGATGGCAGCGCTCGGCATCAAGGACGACGCGGACTTCGCCGAGTATCTGCTGGTCGATGCCGGCGTCGCGGTGGTCCCTGGATCCGGATTCGGTGCCCCGGGCCACATGCGGCTCTCCTTCGCCTGCGGCCTGACGACCCTCAAGGACGCGCTCACCCGCATCGAGCGCGCCGTCACGGGGGTAGTCGCGAAGCGCGCCTGACGGTGAACTCTCTTGAGGCGTTGGTACCATTGAGGGCATGAAGTACAAAAGACTCGGTAGCACCGGCCTGCAGGTGTCCGAACTGTGTCTGGGTTGCATGACCTTTGGAGTGCCCGAACGCGGAGATCATCTGTGGACGCTTCCGGAGGAGCAGTCCCGGCCGCTCATCCGGCAAGCCGTCGATGCAGGCATCAACTACTTCGATACCGCGAACAGTTATTCGGACGGTACTTCGGAGGAGATCGTCGGGCGCGCGCTCAAGGAATTCACCCGCCGCGAGGAAGTCGTGATCGCCACGAAGGTGTATTTCCCGCTCCATCCGGGACCGAACGGCAGCACCATACCCAATGGCAGCGGCCTATCCCGCAAGGCCATATTCTCCGCCATCGACGACAGCCTGCGGCGGCTCGGCACCGACTATGTGGATCTGTACCAAATCCACCGCTGGGATAAATCGACGCCGATCGAAGAGACTCTCGAAGCCTTGCACGATGTGGTCAAGGCCGGCAAAGCGCGGTATCTCGGGGCCTCCTCGATGTACGCCTGGCAATTCAGCGAAGCCCTGCATCTCGCCAGGCAAAACGGCTGGACTGCCTTCGTCAGCATGCAAAACCACTACAACCTGCTGTACCGGGAAGAGGAGCGCGAGATGATGCCGCTGTGCAGCGCCGAGGGCATCGGAGTCGTGCCCTGGAGTCCGCTCGCCCGCGGCAGGCTGACCCGGGACTGGGATGCGACCACGCCGCGCTCGCAAACCGACAATTACGGCAGGACGCTCTATCACACCGCGATCGAGGCCGACCGACAGATCGTCGAACAAGTCGCCAAGATTGCGGCGAACCGCGGAGTGTCCCGAGCGCAAGTCGCGCTGGCCTGGGTGGCGCAGAAACCGTTCATCACCGCGCCCATCGTTGGCGCCGCAACATCGACTCATCTCAACGACGCCGTGGCCGCTCTGACGCTGGGTCTGGACGCCGCGGAAATCGCGCAATTAGAGGCGCCCTACGTGCCCCACGCCATCCTCGGGCACTCGTGATTCTTTGCTTCATTCATTGGCTACACGACAGTCCGCGCATCTCAAGCATGCCCGTTAGCAGCGCTAAGATTGCCAGCCTCTCGGAAGTTAGTTAAACTTAGTCTAGTCCACACGAGAAACCTTTCATGCGCCGGATCGTCAATATCCACGAGGCGAAGACCCACCTCTCGCGCATCATCGACGAGGTTGCCGCAGGCGCAGAGGTCATCATCGCTAAGGCCGGCGAGCCCATGGCGCGCCTGAGTCCCATTACAGTCAAGCCGCGGCGTAAAAAGCTTGGGTTGCTGAAGGGGAAAATCAAGGTACCGGATGATTTCAATGCGCCGCTGGACGAGTTGATTGCAGACTTCGAGGGTCGATGAGGATGCGGCTATTGCTTGATACACATCTGCTGCTCTGGTCTCTCTCCCAGCCTTCGAAGCTTGCTGTCCCGGTCCGCCGAAGAATCGATGCGGCGGAAGTGTATGCGAGCGCGGCGTCGATCTGGGAAATCAGCATCAAGTCGACCCTCGGAAAACTCGATGCCAACCCCCGTGAGGTTCTCGACGGGATCGAGCCGGCGGGATTTGGCCTGCTAGCGGTGTCCGGAGAGCACGCCGCGAAGGTCGCGGAATTACCATTGCTGCATAAGGACCCATTTGACCGGATCCTTGTAGCGCAGGCATTGGTAGAGCCGATGATCTTGCTCACCAATGATGAAGTCCTGCAGGGATATGGTGCGTTCGTCAATCTGGCTTAAGGTACGCCTTGGTTGGGTAGATCACCCCGGGCACTCTTGATTCCTTGACTTAAGTGATTGGCTTCCCGACAATCCGCGCCTCTCACGCTTTCCCCGGTAGCTCAGTGGTAGAGCGACGGACTGTTAATCCGTTGGTCGGGAGTTCGAATCTCTCCCGGGGAGCCAATAAATCAACGTATTACGTAACAATGCTCAAGTTCTTTCGAGCTACAATAATTTCGATGCGTTGGAAGTGTATGCGAGCATGGCCTCGCGGTTCGGTTCATGCACGCGAGGCCTGCATGGTGCTGAACCGCGGCCAGCCAATGGGCCCGAACCAGGCGCCGCCGGCCACGGCAGCCACATTGACCAGCGCGTAGATCACCAGCGCAGCGCCCTGCGCCAGGAAAATCTCCGTCAAACCATGTCCCCAGCGTAAGGCCGCAGCACCTCCGAGGGCAGCTACGCCGAGACGCGCCACATTGCCGAGTACCGGCCAGGAGAGTCGTCCGGCGCCTTGCGAAGCGAAGTACAGCACCAGTCCCACCCCGAAGAATCCATACAGTGGTCCCACCGCATGCAGGTAGTAGGTGCCGGCCTGCCGCATCTCGGGATCGCTGGCGAAAAGCGACAGCCACGCATTAGGCCAGAACGCCGCCGCGAGCCCGATCACTTCCGTCATCAGGAACCCGATCGCCGCGCCGACCCAGGTTGCGCGCAGTGCGCGGTCGCGCATACCTGCGCCGATGCAAGTGCCGACGATCGCGACCAGCGGGCTGCCGAGACCGAAGATGAGCGGAATGAGCAGGTACTCCAGCCGCGCCGCGGTCCCATAGCCGGCAATCGCCGCCGTTCCGAACGCGCTCACCTGCGAAGTGGCGATCGCGATGGTCGCATTGGTGGCCACCGCCGAGATTGCGCCGACCGAACCCAGCCGCAAAATCTCCTTGAAGTGAACCCACCGAAAACGCAGGTGCGAGAATGTGGGCCGTAGCAAACTGCGCGGTGACCACAGGTACGCCGCCAGCGCGATGCTGCCCAGCAGATAGTAGGCGAGCAAGGCAACCGCGCCGCCCTTGATGCCGAGCGCCGGAACCGGCCCCCAGCCAAAGATGAGAAGCGGCGACAGCGGAATCAGCAGCACAGACCCCGTGCACGAGACCGCCGCCGGCAACGTCATATTCCCGGTGCCGCGGATGACCGCCGACAGCGAGTTGAAGATCCACACCAGCGCCGCGCCAGCAAATACCAGATTCGAGTAGGTCAACGCGGCCGCGAGCGCACCCTGCGTACCGCCCATGCGGGTATACAGCCAGCGCCCGCCCACCAGCCCGGCCGCCATGAACAACGCTCCCAGCGCAACGCTGATCGCGAGCGCATGCAGCACCAGAACATCGGCGTCCGCCCGGCGGCCCCCACCGAGGGCGCGCGCGATGACGGAGGAGATTGCGCCGCCAAACGCTCCGGCCGAGACGGTCTGCATCAGCATCACTGCCGGAAACACCAGGGCCATGCCCGCCAACGCGTCGGTGCCGAGCTTCCCCACAAAGAAGGTCTCGATGAGGCCGACGGACGCCTGAGCCAGCATGATGAGCACGTTGGGTGCTCCCAAGCGCAGCAGCGTCGGCACGATGGGCGCCTCCAGCAAACGACGTGTCCGAGGATCCAAGCGGTCGCGATCGACCCCGCCGCTCACGACGCCGACTCCCGTTCGGCGAAGCGCTGCAACGACCCGTCGATCAGTTCGTGCAACGCGAGCACCTGCTCGACGCCCAGCAACTGGTTGAGGCTGTCTTGCGCGGCCTTCCATCGACGCTGAGCTTCGGCGCGTTTCGCGCGTCCTGCCTCGGTGATGCTGACCAGGTGACTGCGGGAATCGGCACCGGCACCAACGCTGAGCCAACCGGAAGCCACCAGCGGCTTGAGATTGCGGGTCAACGTCGACGCATCGAGCGTCATCGCCTTGGCGAGGTCGCCGGGACGGATCGGCCCGCGGTGCAATACCTGCGAGAGCAGCGAATACTGAGTGGTTTTCAGCCCGATCTGGGCCATTTCTTGGTCGTAGTGCTGCGAGACACGGCGCGTGAACTGGCGCAGTTTCGCGTTGCTGCAGCCTTGCGGCTTGGCATGTGGTTGGGGGGTCATGGCGTGCCTGGCGACCCTTGCATATGCAAGTATTGTATATACAATAATCAAGCGAATCAACAGGGGAGATATCGATGCCCGCCGGAACAGCTGAAACGTGGAACCGCGAGCGCGACAACGTCGTCGAGCGCATGATGGCGGGCGGCGGCACGCCAGGGATCGCCGATCCGTTGCTGCGCTCCGGCAAGACGGGCCTCGAGTTGCTGCAGGCGATGCTGCGCGGCGAACTGCCCTTCCCCCCGATCGCCGAGACGCTCGATTTTTCGCTCATTTCAGTCGAGGCCGGCAAAGCCGTGTTTCAGAGCACACCGCAGTTCAAACACTACAACCCCCTGGGCTCGGTGCATGGCGGTTGGTATGCGACGCTGCTCGACTCGGCGCTGGGGTGCGCGGTGCAGAGCCTGCTGCCCGCCGGGCACTCCTACACGACCGTGGAGTTCAGCATGAATATCGTGCGCGCCGCCTCGCGCACCACCGGTCCGCTGCGCGCCACGGCCAGCGTCGTCCACAGCGGGCGCCAATTGGCCACCGCCGAAGGACGCATCGTCGGTCCTGACGACAGGATCTACGCCCATGGCACGACGACCTGTCTGGTATTCGAAGTCACAGCGCGTTGAATCGCCGATATCAGCGAACACTCGAACACGTCATTTCACCAGAACGTAGTCCTCGGGCGTGAAGGCCGGAGCGGAGATCGCGACGAATGACAGCGGACCTTCGGCATCTGCCTCGATAGCGTGGATTACCAGCGCGGGAATGAACACGCTCGAGTCCCGCGTGACCGGCAACACCTGTTCGCCGAGCCGCACGTGGCCGCTTCCCGCGGTGACCAGGAACACCTCCTCGGCCTGGCGGTTGTAGCTTGCACCCGTGCCATGGCCCGGCGCCAGGGTAAACGCGGCAACGCTGACGTTGGCGCTCTGCGCATCTCGGGCCACGCGGCCGACGAGTTCCTTCAGTTCTACACCGGCGGACACCCTGACCGCCGCCACATCGGCGTCGGCGATTACGGCGCCGTGCGGCGCATCGCCGCCGGCGCCGGCCGTACCGCCTTGACGATGCGCAAACTCCGCACGAGTCAGGTGTCCGATCAGCGCTGAGAATGCGGGATAGGCGTGCTGCAGCTCGTCGCGATAACCGATTTCAAAGTCGGCGGATTCGAATCCCGGAGACACCTGAGTCCCGAAGAACGAGTAAGCGCCGGGCGCGTCCGAGCGCGGCATGGATCCCTGCCATACGCCGCGGGGTACGGTCACCTGCGGCAGCTGTCCGGCCCCGACGTTCGCGCCCAGCGTGACCGTTTCCCCGTGTCCGTCGGGATACAACAGCAGCATCCTGAGCGGCGTACCGGAGTAGAAGTGCCACACCTCATCGCTTTGCAGGCGGTGCAGTGCCGAGAAATCGCGCGGCGTTTCGAGCGCGACGATTGCGCTCGACACGCGGCGGCCCTGACCGCCGTAACGCGCCGGCAGTCCGGCGCCGTCGATCCGGTCGTTGCTCGTGTAGGTGACGGCGAACCATGCCCCTTCCTGCGGTATCGGCGCCATGTGGAATCGACTGATGAGCGTGCCCGCAATCCCGCCGGGCGGGACTGGATCGGCATGCCCGGCGAGTCCGAGCAGCATGCCGACAGCGAGTCCAATGCAGCTCGCTACCGGATGGCGCATGGTGCGTAGCCACCTAACGCGCACGCACCGTCCATTTCTTGGCAAAATTCGCGACGGGGCACGATTGGAAGCGGTTGGCAATCAATGCAGGAGAGTTTCAATAGCCTGCGACAGCTGCGGCGATTCCGGAGTGACCTCACTGTCAAAATAGTTCACCACCTTGCCGTTCGGGGCAACCAGGTACTTGTTGAAGTTCCAGGTCGGCTCGTGCGACTGACGGTTCAGCTCCTTGAATACGGGATTCACCTGCGGCCCCTTGACGTCGGTTGGCGCCAGCATGGTGAATGTCACGCCGTAGTTGACGTAGCAAACCTCGGCGGTTTCGGCCTGATCCTTGGCCTCCTGATTGAAGTCGTCCGACGGGAAACCGACGACGACCAATCCGCGATTCTTGTACTTCTCGTAAATTGATTCCAGGCCCTTGAACTGCGGCGTGTAACCGCAGTGACTCGCGGTGTTCACGAGCAGCAGCGGCTTGCCGGCAAATGCCTTGCACAGGTTCAGGGTCTCGCTCGAGTGCAGCTTTTGAAAATCGTGGTCGAGAAAAGCCGGGCATAGCTCGGCGGATAGCGCGGGCACAGGGCGCAGGCCGGCCGCCAGGCCGAAGACGGTGAGCAAGAGGACAGCGAAACAGATTTTCAGCATGACGGATCTCTTCGATAAGGCAGTTCCGCAACAGATTGCCACAACGGCAGCGGATCGGGGGAGCATACTCATACCGCGAGAAAATGAAGTCCACGCCCGGAAGCCATCGGGATGGGAAGCATAGGAAGGGAAATGAATCCCCTGGTCAGCAAGGTTCATGCCAAGGAAAGACGCTGGAGTGCTGAATATGCCGTGCTCCGCCGACTCTGCCTTGAGTCGGGCCTCAACGAAGAACTGAAATGGGGTCAGGCTTGCTACGATCTGAGTGGTGGCAAGGTGGTCTTGATCCATGGGTTCAAGGATTATTGCGCTCTGCTCTTCATGAAAGGCGCTCTGCTCAAGGACCCCAAAGGAATTCTCGTTCAGCAAACCAAGAACGTGCAGGCCGCGAGGCAAATCAGGTTTGCCTCTCTCGCGGAGATCAACAAGCAGAAGGCGGTGGTAAAGGCCTATATCAAAGAGGCCATTGCAGTTGAGAAATCCGGCGCCAAGGTGCAGATGAAAAGCGTGGCGCAGTTCGATGTTCCCGAGGAATTTCATAGGCGTTTGGATGATGACCCTGAACTTGCCGAAGCCTTTCATGCGCTCACGCCCGGAAGGCGGAAAGCCTATTTGCTGCATTTCGCCGGAGCCAAACAATCGGCGACCCGCAGCGCGCGCGTGGAGAAGCACGCGCCCAGGATTTTGCAAGGACTGGGACTCGATGATTAAGCAACGCTGGCCGGGCCAGCGGAACAGCCGCGGCCATCAATCACTCAAACCACACGGGAGACACCGATGAGTACCATCACCACTAAAGACGGCGTCACGATATTCTATAAGGACTGGGGCAGCGGAGCGCCGATTGTGTTCTCGCACGGCTGGCCGCTCTCGGCCGATGATTGGGACGCGCAGCTCATGTTCTTCTTGAATCACGGCTATCGGGTCATTGCCCATGATCGGCGTGGCCACGGGCGCTCAAGCCAGACGGCCGACGGTCATGACATGGATCACTACGCCGATGACCTGGCCGCGCTGACCTCGCACCTGAACCTCAAGGGCGCCGTGCATGTCGGTCACTCGACCGGGGGCGGCGAAGTGGTCCGCTATATCTCCCGGCATGGCGAGAGCCGCGTGTCCAAGGCGGTGCTCATCAGTGCCGTGCCGCCGCTCATGGTCAAAACGCCGTCCAATCCCGGCGGACTGCCCAAGGAGGTGTTCGATGGGCTGCAGGCCCAAGTGGCCGAACATCGATCACAGTTCTACCTCGACTTGCCGACCGGACCTTTTTACGGATTCAACCGCCCCGGCGCCAAGATCTCCCAGGGAATCATCCGCAACTGGTGGCGCCAGGGCATGATGGGCGGCGCCAAGGCGCACTACGACGGCATCGTCGCGTTCTCCCAGACCGATTTCACGGAGGACTTGAAGAAAATCACCGTGCCGACCTTGGTGATGCACGGCGATGACGACCAAATCGTCCCCTACGCGGATTCTGGGCCGCTGAGTGCCAAGCTGGTCAAGAACGGCACGTTGAAAACCTACACGGGCTTCCCGCACGGTATGCCGACCACCGAGGCCGCGACGATCAACGCAGACTTGCTGGCATTTATCCAAGGCTAGCCGTGCGACACCCGCACTCAGCGGATCAGGGCCGTCTTTGCCACGTCGATGATCTCCCTGGCTTGACCATTGAGCACCGCCTTCATCATCCACAAGCTGAATCCCTTCGCCTGCTCGAGCTTGATCGCCGGCGGCATCACAAGTTCCTGCCGGTCTGTCAACACGTCGATGAGGGCAGGCCCATCATGGCTGAAAGCGTCTGAAATCGCTGCTTTCAGCTGTTGAGGGTCCTCCACGCGCACGCCATGAATGCCGATGGATTGCGCCATGCCCGCAAAATTCGGATTGTCGAGGCGCGTGCCGGTCGGCAAGAATCCGCCCGCCTTCATTTCGATGTCGACGAAGCCGAGCAGCCCGTTGTTGAAGATGACAATTTTGATGGGCAGTTTCGATTGGCGCACCGTCAGCAGATCGCCCATGAGCATGCCGAAGCCCCCATCCCCCGACATCGAAATGACCTGGCGCCCCGGCATTGCGAATTGAGCACCGATGGCTTGCGGCATCGCGTTGGCCATGGATCCATGCAAGAACGAGCCCAGCAGCCGGCGCTTGCCGTTCATCTTGAGATATCGTGCCGCCCACACGGTCGGCTCCCCCACATCGCACGTGAAAATCGCATCCTCATCCGCAAGATCGCTCAGCAGTTTCGCGACCAGCTGGGGGTGTATGGGGGTGTGCTTGGAATGCTCGTTGGCGAGATCATCGAGATCCTTCCGCGCGCGGGCATAGTGGCGGACGGCGGCACTGAGATGCGAGTCGTCGGACCTCGCCGACACTCGCTCGGTCAACCGCGACAAGACTTCCCGCACGTCCCCGATCACCCCGAGATCAAGCCGGCAACGCCGGCCGAGATTCTCGCCCCGAATATCGACCTGCGCGATTCGAGCCTTCGTGGGATAGAACTGCCGATAGGGAAAATCGGTGCCCAGCATGAGCAAGGTATCGCAGGCCTCCATGGCGTGGTATCCGGAGGAAAATCCGATGAGTCCGGTCATCCCCACATCATAGGGATTGTCCCATTCGACGTGCTCTTTGCCGCGGAGTGCGTGCACGATGGGCGCCTTGAGTTTGGCGGCGAGTCCTATCACCTCATCGTGCGCGCCCGCACAGCCGGCACCGCATAGGATCGTGGTTTTCTTGCCAGCGTCCAGAAACGTGATGAGATCCTCGATATCGGCCTCGGCCGCGCACACGCGCGGCAATCGCGACACCGGCTTGGGAGAGGGTGCCGTCGGACCCGCGTCCTTCAAGGCGATGTCTCCGGAAATCACGATGACGGCGACGCCCTGTTTGGCGACGGCTTCGCGAATCGCCGTTTCGAGGATTCGCGGCACCTGGCTCGCATCGGAGATCAGCTCGACATAGTGACTGCACTCCTTGAAGAGCGACTGCGGATGGGTTTCCTGAAAGAAGCTCGAGCCAATTTCGGTGCTCGGAATATGCGCTGCGATGGCCAGCACCGGCACGCGGTTGCGATGACAATCAAAGAGTCCGTTGATGAGGTGCAAATTGCCGGGGCCGCAGCTTCCGGCGCACACCGCGAGTTCGCCGGTCAGTTGCGCCTGTGCGCCGGCGGCAAACGCGGCCACTTCTTCGTGCCGGACGGGCACCCACTCGATCGTCTCGCGCACCCGCAGCGACTCGGTGATGCCATTGAGAGAATCGCCCACCAGGCCGTAAATGCGGCGCACCTTGGCCGCTTCGAGCGTCTCGAGTATTCGGTCCGCAACTTTGACCATTTTAGCCCCTCCTCCTGTGGCGATCTGTTCTACGGTTCGATGATTCCTACGGTGGGGAAATACGAGGCATACCGATTGGGGTCCCTGGTGAGGATTCTCATTCCTTGCACGGCAGCATGAGCGCCAATGTAAAAATCCGGCAGGGGAGCCGTCTTCATCCCGCCTCGTCGCCGATACGCGCGAAACGCCTTTCCGGCGACAAAGGCGGCTTCCCAAGGAAGCGAATCGCGCCGAAAATCAGTTCCGAGAAATTCATCCAGATCCTCGATCTTCTCAATACCGACCGAGAGCTCAGCGTAGATGATGGGATTGATCACGAGCAGGTCCACATCGGCGGCCGACGCGATCGCCGCAGCGCAACGCTCCTCCCAAACCTCGTCCTGCGAGTAGATGTCCAGCAGGATGTTGGTATCGACCATCACCTCGGCCACATATTACCTTCACAAACCGGCTCGGTCCGCGTTACTCGGCTCGCGTGAATGCCATCAATTCATTCGTGGTCATCGTGCTTCGGGTAGCTGCCCGAGCGGTCCGGCGAAGTCGGGCCACGATTCCTTCGCCCCGATTTGGACGTTTGGCCGATCCGCGACCGGGAGCTTTCTCCAGCACCACGATTCCCTTCCGGACCACAAATCGGACTTCAGTGTGCGGTTGAATACCGAGCATGTCGCGGATGTCGATCGGTATGGTAACTTGACCTTTGCTGGTGACGCGCACAGAACCCTTCAGCAAGTATTACTTACGTCTGTAATACTAGCAGCCGGGACTCGGGCCCGGCAAGGGCCCAAATCCCGTCAACCCGCTGGATGCCACCGCGTCGCTCTATAGCAGACGCGGTGCACCCCAAGGATCATCCCTTGAACTTGGCGGCGTCTTCCGATCCCTTCGTCGCATTACCGGCGCTATAGGAATGCGCCCCCACCCCGGCAAGTTTACCGTCCTGCACGATCAGATACTCGTTGCGGATCGGCCGCTTCTCGAAATAGCACTCGAGGATTTCCCGGGTGCCTGCTGCGTAGCGCGTCTGCGCTGACAGGCTGGTACCCGAGATATGCGGTGTCATGCCGTGGTGCGGCATAGTGCGCCACGGATGATCCTTCGGCGGCGGCTGCGGGAACCAGACATCGCCGGCATAGCCGGCCAATTGACCGCTTTGCAACGCCGCCGCCACATCCTCGGCAATGCACAGCTTGCCGCGCGCGGTATTGATCAGATAGGCGCCGCGCTTGAAGTTCTTCAACGACTTCGCATTGATCATATGCTCCGTTTCCGGATGCAGCGGGCAATTCAGCGTCACCACATCGCACACCTTGGTCAAGCTCTCGAGACTGGTGTGGTGGGTGAGATTGAGTTCCTTCTCCACCGACTCCGGCAGGCGATGCCGATCGAGGTAATGCAACTTCACGTCGAACGGCTTCAGCAGGCGCAATGCCCGAAGACCGATACGGCCCGCGGCAACCGTGCCCACCTGCATGCCTTCCAGGTCATAGGATCGCGCCACGCAGTCGGCGATATTCCAGCCGCCCTTGATCACCCAGTTGTAGGACGGGATGTAATTGCGCACCAGCGACAGGATCATCATCACGATATGCTCGGCCACGCTGTTGCTGTTGCAATAGGTGACTTCAGCGACCGTGACGCCGTTGTCCATGGCGGCCTGCAAATCGGTGTGGTCTGAGCCGATGCCCGCGGTGACCACCATCTTCAGCTTCTTCGCCTTGGCGAATCGTTCGGCCGTCATGTAGGCGGGCCAGAAAGGCTGTGAAATCACGATTTCCGCATCGGGAAGTTCTTTGTCGAGGACGCTGTCTGCACCGTCCTTGCTCGAGGTGACCACCAACTGATGGCCATTCGACTCGAGGTACTTGCGCAGGCCGAGTTCGCCTGAGACGCTGCCGAGCAATGTGCCGGGGGTGAAGTCGATGCCCTTGGGAGTCGGCAAGGTTTGGCCGTCGGGGTACTTCTCGATCTTCGGCAGTCCGTCGCGCGGATACGATTTGGGGTAGCCCGAAACCGGATCGTCATAGAGAACACAGATAACTTTAGCCATCGCCAGCCCTCCTGTTTTAGTGGCTTTGAAGCCTGCGCACAGCGTCGTGCTGAAGCAAACTAAAGATTTCGTTCAGTTGATAGAACAATTCAATGACATTTGACAGGGTCGCCCGTCAAACCGTGATTCGCCGTTCGATTTCGGCGGTCAAATTCAATCCTTGCGCGAAATCGAGCAGCGCGCGCGGCAGGGGAGCCAACGGTTCCCGATCGGCGGAAGCCAGGCCAAGCGTATGAAATGTCTCAGGTTCGACCAGGGGAATGCTGACCAGTCCTCGCCGATGCTCGATCAGCAGCAGGAAGGTCTGCGGCACCACGGTAGACAGTTGTCCAAACAGCAAATGAGACCACAGTGTGACCAAGGAATTCGTCTCCATGACCGCATCCACTTGTACGCCGGCGGCACGGAACTGCGCGTCGACGATGCGTCGGTTTTGCATCGACGGGGTCAGCAGGCACATCGGCAGGGTGGCCGCCTTCGCCCAACTGATGGACTTGAGCCCGGAGAAGCCGCTCGACTCATGGGTGATCAGCACGTAACGCTCGCGATACAGCGGCACTGTCCGAACCCGTGACAAGGGATCGTTGTCCAGATAGGTCACGCCCACGTCGATGGTAAAGTCGTCGAGTTCGCGCTGGATCTCGCTCGACGTTTGCGAGGTGATCTGGAAACGGGTCTTGGAGTGGATGGCGCCGAACGGTACGGTCAACAGGGCCAATGCCGGCAGACTGACCGGAATCGCACCGATGCGAAGCTGCCCCGCAAGACCCTCCCGCAATTCACTCAACTCCTGGGTCAGGCCGCCGTAATCTGCGAGCACGCGTTGCGCCCATGCCAGCACGCGTTCACCTTCGGGGGTAAACCCCACGAATCGCTGACGCCGCTCGACGATGAGAACGCCGACACTTTCTTCGAGTTGCTTGATGCCGGCTGACAGCGTCGGCTGCGTGACATTGCAGGCCGCCGCGGCGCGCGCAAAATGCCGCTCGCGCGCGAGCGCTACCAGGTAATCCAAGTATCTGACAATCATCTGGTCTCCCGCACGGCGACCCGGGCGTTTTGCGCCGGGGAGGTTGCCTCTCCGGCAGCGATGCTGTGGCGCGATTCTAACAGTCCCGAGCTGGCCGAATTACGCCAGCTGACAGGCTGTCCAAATCGTCGCGAGGACCGCCCCCCGCAGCAGATGGACCACAGACAGGCTCCCAGGGTGATGACCTGCAGCCGCCCGTTTGCATTAATATGGGCCGAGCTCGTTTGCATTCAATTTTGGCGAACGTCTGCACCAACAGTGGCCGAACACAATTAAGAGGAATCCTGCATGCCGCGCATGAAAGTCGTCCAGGTTGCGAAGCCCAATGCCACTCTCGAAGTCGTCGAGCGCGACATCCCGGAACCCAAGCCGCGCCACGTACGCGTCAAAGTACAAGCCTGCGGCGTCTGCCACAGTGACATGTTCACAGTGACCGGTGGCTTTCCCGGCATTCAGTTTCCGCGGGTGCCCGGCCACGAGGTCGTGGGGATCATCGATGCGGTCGGCGCCGATGTACCCGATTGGAAAATCGGCATGCGGGTGGGCGTCGGCTGGCACGGCGGTCATTGCGGACACTGCCACTCCTGCCGGCGCGGCGATTTCATCACCTGCAGCTACGGACAGATTCCCGGCATCTCCTACGACGGTGGCTATGCCGAGTACATGATTGCACCGTTCGAGGCGCTCGCCGCGGTGCCGGACGATTTGAAATCAGAGGATGCGGCGCCGCTGCTCTGCGCGGGCATCACCACCTTTAACGCGCTGCGGCACAGCGGCGCCGGCCCGGGCGATCTGGTCGCGGTTCTCGGCATCGGCGGTCTCGGTCACCTCGGCGTGCAATTCGCCGCCAAGATGGGATTCAAAACCGTGGCCATTGCGCGCGGCGCGGACAAGGGACCTTTGGCACAGAAACTCGGCGCCGTCGCCTATATCGACAGCACAGCGCAAAACCCGGCCCGGGAACTCACCAAGCTCGGCGGCGCCAAAGTGATCCTGGCCACCGTCACTGACGCCAAGAGCATGAGTTCGGTGATCGGGGGATTGGGCATCGACGGCAAACTCCTGGTGGTGGGCGTCAGCGGTGAACCGATCGAGGTCTCACCTCTCCTCCTCATCGGCGCGCGGCGTTCCGTCGCCGGCTGGCCGTCCGGCACTGCGTCGGACTCAGAGGACACCCTGAAATTCAGTGTCTTGTCGAGCGTGCGAGCGGTGATCGAGACCTTTCCCTTGGCGAGAGCGGCCGATGCGTATCAACACATGATGAGCGGTAAGGCGCGTTTTCGCGTCGTCTTGATACCCTAGTCCGTGGGGCTCGATACCCGCTTCCAGACCTTCTTCTGAACGGATACGCCAGCGGGCGTTTCCCGCCGTGACGTGAAAATCAGATTTCCGTGCTCGAGCGTGACCGCCTGCGAATAGCTCATACCGACCTCACCGGGAATGAGAGACGTTTTGATGTGATGGGTGACAGTCGAAGTCGCCGGGTCAAATTCCCATGTGGCAACATAAGCGTAATAGGTATCGAGTACCGCGGCCTCGATCTGAGCGATGTCGGCCGGGTGAGGCCGCGCGGGCCGGGAGGCAGGTGCGTCCATCGAAGGCCGGGGCTGCGAGGCGATTTGAACGCTCATCCAGCCGGATGCGTCGTAGACGAGCATGCCGGTCGGGTCTACGTTGTAGAAGGGGTCGACCGTCGGACCCTTGGGTCCCTCGATTTGAATGCTCACCAGTCGCCAGGCGCCGATCAGTTCCTGTCGGGTCGCGTGCGTTGGCTGTGTGGGTTGCGGCACCGCTACAAGGTACGGCGCTCCGCACAGAAAAATCAACCAAAGGATCGGCAAGATGGAGCCGATGCGCATGCGCGCTGATGAGTTGTTCATGTCGTCGCGCCTGATGGGATGGGTACGCGTGCCGATAAGTTGCTCATGTCGTCGCGCCTGATGGGATGGGTACGCGTGCCGATAAGTTGCTCATGTCGTCGCGCCTGATGGGATGGGTACGCGTGCCGATAAGTTGTTCATGTCGTCGC
>Ga0116229_10006730_pt1 | contig 18411 bp, 17 predicted proteins | sample S1TSphgellanicum_3_FD_87313 | JGI IMG/M metagenome (GOLD analysis project Ga0116229, IMG submission 87313) | Host-associated microbial communities from peat moss isolated from Minnesota, USA - S1T2_Fc - Sphagnum magellanicum MG | ecosystem: Host-associated > Plants > Peat moss > Unclassified... | reverse complement strand
TTTTATACGAGAATGAAATGCCTTCTGCCCTGCCTTGCCCATAACGGGTTAAAGCCCACGGATTCATTCGTCACAAAAAATATGCGGAGGAGTGCGAGACGCGCAGTGAACCAGCGCTGCAGGGGGGTCTCCCTCCGTAGGCGACTGGTGTTAGCGTTAGCGAGTACTCGAGCGTCACCCGTTCGCGCAGCGTCTCCGACAGGAGAAGGGCGCGAGAAACTTTCTCGTCCTTGTTTGAATCCCACGTTTTTAAGCGTGGGATCATAGCAGCATAGCTGCCTTCTCAAGCTTTAGATATAGGCCAAGATCACAAAAATCCTGATGGGTCAAAAGTAGGGGACAAACATAAACACCGTTGGGTTGCCGATGTAAAGATTAAAGATAAAAAAGCTTATAGCCCACCTGATATCACTGCTTTGCCATCAGAACCGACTAATGTATGGGAGCAATTTTGTTTGGAAGCAAACATTACTCACAATGACGTTATGCATGAACCTCCACCTTTTAATCTAGAGATAGAGCTATGAAATCTATAATAGATGATAATGAAAAAATTTGGAGTCCTGATAATATTAATTTACTGAAACAAGTATCTAATGTAGTTTTTTGGTCAGAAAAAAGTAAATTCCAGTCAGTTTTGCAGTAGTAGAAAACTTGTAGATCGGGAAGATTCAGAACGTTTCCCCTGGCTTTGCCCCATGGGGAGTGTCAACTACTTATAAACTGCACCAAAAGTATGATCGGGATTAATCTCAATGACTAAATCGACCAATGTTGAAGATTCGACCAGTGGCTTGATGAATAATTCTGGGTGAAGCGATCGCCAAAAATAATTAACAAATTGTTCTACCTCAAGTTCTGTCATCCCTGACTTACCAGCAGCAATCATCTGGCGTTCTGCTTGTTTGCGCCACTCTAACGTGAGGCGGTAATCTCTGGGATACAGCACTATTAAGCTATCTAATCGCTCCCACAAAGGTAAATAATTGTTAAGTTTACTGTTCATCTCGCAGGCAAATACCCGATCTTCATCTGTTAATATTGGCGGTGGTGCGGTGGCAAATTTAGCAGCGTTGATTGGTCGTACGCCAACACACCAACCTTCAAAAAGAACAATATCTATGTGAGTCACGATTTCTGGAGTAGTTCGATCCCCAGCGCCTGCATAGGCAGATTTATCAAAGCGCGGGACTGCAACTGGATTTTTACACTCGCGGATTTGATCTAGTAAACTTAACCCTAGTTCAACATCATGGGTTCCTGGTGGACCACGCCAAATCAGGCGTGGGTCTTGCTGTTTTAATGCCAAACGATCTCTATAAGTTTTGTATAAATCATCTAAAGATAGGTTTAGGGTATGGTATCCTAGCTTTAGGAGAATCAATGTAAGAACCTTGCACATTGTCGTTTTACCCGTTCCTTGTCCTCCTAAAATGCCTTGTATGAGAGGATGCTCTAGGTTCTGGCGGTGCGATGCAAGTTTTGTTGCCAGAGGTAGCCACAGATTCCACAATGTCTCTAACATCACGTGGTTTTGCATGTAGAGGGTCGTTTGGCAGAATTTACTCAACTCTGGTAGGACGGATTTAAGCAGGTGCGATCGCGCTTGTATGACTTCATCCACATTGTCCCGTGTGATCCCAAAAGCTTTCGCACGTAAGGTATCTGCTAGGGCTGCTTCTTTTGCCTCCTGCTGCCAACTTTGTTCTACCTCCGTTGCAGTTAAAATCTGACTGAGCCAATTCATTTGGTTGTTAGTTGTTAGTTGTTAGTTGTGGGTCAACACTGCTCGGATCAACCTTTTTTTCTCTCCCCTGCCCCCCTACTCCCCTGCCCCCCTGCTTTTTTCAAGATCCCAATTTAAAGGCTTCGAGAAAAAGGCTGTAGACCAAACCAATTTTGAGGCTGTTTAGTGAATCTACCCAAAGCGATCGCCTTAAGACAAAATTACGACTGTAGAATATGCTGCTAGTGATTTCCGTCAACAGCACTAAAATCCCAGCTACGACAACGTCCCATTCAGCCGTTTGTCCAGCTGTGGTAGAAACTGCGCTTCCCAGAAAAAAACCGAACAAAAGACCAATTATTTGCAGCGATAACCGTCGCCAAGGATTGAACAACCATTGTCTCAATCGCCTAGCGATCGTATCAAACAGGTTGTTGAGACGAGTGTTTTGCATTGATCGAACTTGTGAAAGTCAAGCTTTTTTTTTAATATTTTTTCTATAATGGGAATATAGGGTAAAACATTGCCCTGCTTGAATAGTATTGTAGATATCTCTTTGGTTTTCAGGGATTAACAAAACTTATACATCTTGTTATCCTGAACAAAACATAATATGCCAGTCGGGCAACGTACCAATAACATTGACAGTAGTAGCTCAAGGCTTGTGGTTGATTAACCTTTTCAACAACAGGCTACTCTGTGGTCGAGTCTAAACAAAATTCTTATTTCTAAAATTATCAATATGAAATTGATGTATCGTCATGCTGTTCTGTTAGCTTGTTCGTTAGGACTGCTTCTACTGCCGACTGGATGCTATGAGGTGAGCGTATCTTTCGAGCCATCAAAGCCAGTAGCAGAAACCTCTTCACCACCGCCTACTCAGACTTCCCAGTTCCAGAAAAACGAGTCTTCATCCATTCCACTAGAACAAGCTAACGCTTCTACCTTACAAACTGCCGCATCCAAGCCCATAGATTCCGTCTTAACACCCCATCATAACTCAAATGGGAAAGCATTGCATCAAGGGATTTTACGAATGAGCAACCAAACAGAGCAACCTTTACGCCTTGCCCTACTGGCGCGGGCGAGAGTGAAGGGATCTGACTCTAAAAAGACAAATTATGATGTTCCGGCACATTGGGATTTTGCTCCTCAAGAAGGTAGTGAGAAGGGGTTGATTCTATCACTCCCTAACGGGAACTTACAGCTGGAAAAGGGGGATATTTTAGTTGCCTTCGCACAGGACGGTTCCCGCCGCTACTGGGGACCATATGTTGTTGGCGAAACTTCCTCACCCACTTGGAATACCCAAAAGGGAGAATGGCAATTAGTTCTTAGTCCATAGTCCATAAAAAAGAACAAAACGTAAGTGACCAACCAATACAATTGCTGTTAAGCACTAACTCACCAAACCCGGTTTGTCAAACAATACCTTCGCCACTCCTAGAAGGGTGAGACTATACAAAAAAGCCCAATTCTTCAGAACGTAAGGATTTCAGCCTAGGAAGGTAGGCTTGAAATCCTTACCCCAAAACTCTCATTCTGCGGACGTTGCCAAAAAATGGCGAAGTTATTGTTAACCCCGCATTTCTCACATTCAGTAAATCGCTGCTTTGTATCGTTGGAGACAGATGTCTTAAATATTTCAAATTTAAAAGAGTTTTTTCTTCGCTAGATAACTTTATCTTATGACCACCACTTTTATTCATAATTCTAATTTTCCTGGCTTCTATTACAAGATGGCTTTTCAGGATGTCAGGCGAGCACATGCTTTATTAGTTGTTCTAGTTGCTCATACTTTACACCTAATAATAGCGCTCGTTTGTGGGGGTTGTCTTGTATATAAGTTAGTATCTTACTCATATTTTTGTGGTAAAAAAGATAATTTTATACTCTTATACCACAAAACGGCTCTATTTTGGAGATGTCTATTGGTTCGCAGTTGCGCTAATAGCACGGTATGAGCGCAACTACAAGCCGAATGTGTGATTTTACAATTATACATAGTTAGTATTATTGTCGCCGACCTACTTACAGCAATTTTTACCTAAATAAACCATACCGTTTGTAAGGGCGAACGACCGTTCGCCCTTACGACTGTGGTCTAACGCTCTTCTATGACTCTGGAGAGAGAATAATTGAGGTGACTGGAAGTCGCAGCTATACAAACAAAGTCCGCCTGTACGGACTAACATGCTGACGAGATCGAGAGTTCGGGCATTCTGCTTAAGGGATAAATCCCGTGACTCATAGCTGCCTTTCTCGCTAACCACTAACATTTAAAGATTGATGAATCTGGTTTAATAAGTCTTCCATTGAGATTGAGCGAGGTAAAATTTGGTTAGTGATTGCACCTACAACAGTTTCTATAGATTCCACGACATGATTTTTCTCTTGTGTTTCTTCTTGGGGAATATTATGCAGCGTATCTTGCACCTCATGGGGGTTTAATCGCTGGTCGAGGACTAAAACTGGTGGTAAATTGAAAGGCAACTGCCCTAATGCTTGGAGTGCTAGGTACACTTCTTTTTGGATAGTGGAATCTCCTAGACAAATCAGCAGTAGGTCAACGCTTTGGTGACGAATTTGTTGTAGCAATTCTGCCCAAGACCGACCCATCACTGCTTTCAAGCCAGCAGTTTGCAGGTACTGAATCAAAGCTTGGAACCACTCTGACCCACGAGAGATAGTTAGGGGTTTTAACCCCAAGGAATTCGCTTCAGCAGTGACTCTACTTTGTGAGGAATTTTTTTGTCCACGATGACCCCTCACTTGCTGGTGTCTGACCTCTGGTAAATCAGGTAGCATGGTTAAGTCTACTACTAAGATGCTAGGTGGGCAGGATACACCAGATGCAATTTGCAGCACTGATAATAAGGCATCTGTTTTCCTGTTACCAACTCTCTGGTCAGGGGCAACTGGTGTTAATAAGCAAGGAAATACTGAAAGCTCAGCGATCTGAGAAGCTGCTTGCGTAGTTGCCACATCACAGGTGACAAGTGGTAAAGCTGCTAAACGAGTGTACTGACTGAGTTTTCGCAGGTAAGTTTCTATTGCGGGCATTTCTGCATCTAGCAAAACGACATCAAAACGCCAAACTCGAGCCAAGAGTTCTGCTTGGTCTAAGTCATCTACTTCTACAACCCGGTGGTTTTGTAGTGAAAAGTGCGAATGTATATATTCCCACTCAGAATTAACTAACCTAAGAATCCGCAGTGGAGTAGGATTAATAGAGATGCTTCCATTACTGTCTGACTTTTGCCGCGGAATTTCTGGTGTAGCACATAAGTTTTCTAGCAACGGTCTCAAGGCCTGATGTTTTGCTGGCAAGCTCAAGAAACCATCTGCTCGGTTGGCAACTGCTCGTTCCTTTTCAGCTCTTGTTGCGGTGACAACTACAGGAATGCTGTGAGTTGTGGCGTCTGATTTAAGTAAGGTCAGCACATCCCAACCCGACAATAAGGGGAGCAACGGATTCAGGAATATAACTTTGGGTTGCAAGCGACGGGCTTTTTCTAATGCCTCACATCCTGACCGAGCAATCACTACCCGATATCCTAAACTTGTGAGCGCGAGAGACAAATCTTCAATATATCGGGCTACCGCCTCAACAACCAATACTAAGCTGCTGCTATGAGTTGGAAGGGTTGATACAGGGATAGAGTTGTACTCGGGATGGGAAGACATGGATCTAGGGGAGGACACTCCATCTGTTTGAGCGTTGAGAGAAGTGTCCGTCGTCCCCTCTGGGGTTAGGGTAGAGGGGATATAAGGGGAATAATCCTTTTGCTCTTCTTGTCTACGGAAACTTTCCTCAATCGAAGGTTGACCTGCGTGGAGGTCTCCAAGGTGACTGCCATGTGACGGTTCATTGGAGTTTTTCACGTTAAAGCAAGTAGTGTCGGGCTGCCGTCTCGGTGGTCGAACTGCTGTTCTGTTGAGGGGAGTACTGTGGGAAACCTCTACACGGCATCCTCCCTTGGTTTCATCTCCTTGTCCCCTGATCCCCATCTCTCCAGATCTCCGATGTGGAGGACTAGGCGGTAGAAGGAGTGTAAACTGGCTACCTTTGCCTTCCCCAGACAAGAAGCTAACGTCACCACCATGAAGGCGAGCCAAAGCTCTGGTTAAAACAAGCCCTAGACCCGTTCCTTCATGTTGGCGGGTAAGGGGATTTTCCAGTTGTTGGAATTTTTGAAAGATGAGATGCTGCTGGTGTTCGGGAATACCAATACCTGTATCCCAGACTGTAAAAGTTATCCAACCTTCCCAACGATTCACCCACAGCCCAATTTCACCACCTGTTTCGGTAAACTTGAAGGCATTGGAAAGTAGATGTACCAGCATCTGGCGCAAGCGCAACTCATCTGCCACGATCTCATCTAAGCCTGGTTCAATTGAGATCGTGAATTGGTGATCTCGTAAAGGTGATGGTGGTGTTTGGGTCGTATGTGTTGCTTTGCTGCTTTCTCGGTGGATAGTTTTTGCTTCCGATATGGCGCGATCGCACACTGAGCGAATTTTGACGTTGGAAAGCGTGAGTTCCATCTGTCCCGTCTCCATGCGGGTTAAATCCAAGATGTTATTAACCACACTCATCAGATGGCGTCCGCTTTGATGGATCAGTCCTGCATAACGGGCTTGACGCTCATTTAGTTTGCCCAACTGCTGATCTACCAACAGCCGCGATAAACCTAAAACGGCTGTCAAAGGCGTTTTCAGTTCGTGACTAATACAAGCTAAAAACTCATCCTTTAACCGATTGAGTTGAATGAGATCGGCATTCTTTGCTGCCAGTTCTTTACACAGATTTTGCTGCTCGGTAACATCAGTCGCTAGCATTAGCCACAAATCACTGTTTGAGGAGTGAGGCAGCTGTGCCTTAGTCCTTGAGAAGTCCGGTTGGTGGTGAGACAGCCCTGTTGGGGACTGCGTTTCAGGGCTATCTAATGGAATTTTGGTGAATTGCCAAATTCGCTCCTGACCATTTTGCACTTCAACGACGCAGGTACAAGTACCAAGCTGGCTATCTAAATAGCACCGACTTGATGGATTTGATGCTGCTGCTTCCAATGGCTGTTGCTCTTTATGGTTTTTTGGTGAAGCCGATTTTGGGCGACGTGGTATACTAGTGTTGGGTATAGGGTCTCTCAAAACCGACAAAGAATTTTCTTGAGCATAAGGTTTAATGGGTTTCAGCAGATCTTCGCTATGATTTTCACTGCTCTTGCCATTAGAATTAACATTAACTACTTGTTGAGTGGGGTGTGGTGATTCTTGGTGAGTGCTTGTAGTTGCGAGTATAGCTTCTACCTGTTGCCTCACTCCTTCTGGATCTTTCAATGCTCCCAACTGCTGCCACCAAGCTGGATTTTGCGTTACCACTTCTCCAGTACTTGTTTGCAACATTAAAGGCCAAGGTAATCGTTCCAGCAGATGTACTAATGGTTTGTCTACCAGTGGCTTGCGTTCTCTTTGTCTTGACTCGATCACCTGATTTTTCACATGAGTAGTAACAGGAGAAGATTGATCAACCGCTTTCCTGAAAGCTGGGTAGCAATCACTTTTGGAAATCATTTCTAATCTCTGCCTAGCCACTAGTTGTAGCAGGCGCAAGCTATCTACAATTCCCAGAAATTTGCCAGCCTTGTCAATTAGTACCCAATCTAAGTTATTATTTATTTGGTTTTGTTGAGAACGTAGAAAAGAGCAAAACTGTTCGACACAGAACGAAGCTGGTAATGTTTTTGCTGGTTTAATGAGTGAGTTGCCCAACGTTGCAACTTGCTGCTGTAAATCTAAAAAATTAGGATTTTGTTCATCTTCTGCTGCTAGCAATTGTGATGCCAGATGGGCAGAGTACAGCAATCCTATGGGGCATTGCTGCTGATTGATTACTACCAGGCGATCACACTGCTGTTGTTCAAAAATCTCCAGCACAACTGCAAGAGTAGTCGTTTCTACACAACTGGGTACGGTTGCGATCAAGTCGTAAAGCGGGTACTTTAGCATTGACATAAGGCAATGGGGTCATTCCTCAAAGGGAGTACTGCTGTCGATACCACACGCTCATGCTGCAAAAGCCAAGGGCGGTGTTTACAACTGAAGCAATATCCTCCATGAAGAGTGAAATCAGCGATTCTTGTTAAAAGTTCAACACCTTTAAAACAATAGGCTTTGCTCTAGCGAACAAGCTTGTTGCTTTCCAGGAGTCGTCAGAGTGGTGGCATTTTATCTTTGCCACCGAGGTCCGGGAGACAATGCTCTCGATCATCCCAAGCGTGTGTTGAAACTTTTCATTGATAGCGACAGCTACAACAATTATGGCTCCAGAGATTCGCTTTAGAACCTTTAGGAATTATAATGATTTACAATGAGACAATCGTTTATCTTTGTTTAAGTATCTTATCAAGGAGTGTCGTAAAGAGATCTATATTGAGATAGATATACAAATATCTAAGTCCTGTTACTGGGTAATTGTAACAGCGTGTTAATTTCCCGACGCTTGTTAACAATAGAGCAAGTCCTTAGGGTGGCAATGTCTTGTTTACTACACATCCAGTTTTACTGTGGATTATTTCTTGTGTTATAGTCCTAGCAGTCCTTAGCGGGGGTGAAAATCAACTATCTACTGAGGGATCTGCAACAAAATCTCAAGAAAAAATTAAGAATTAAATGATTCAGGAGGAAGCTATGCGCTTACCATAGCGCTGACTTGAAAATAGACAATGAGACAGGAAGACAAGGGGAGAAATCTTTTCATGCAAAGCATGTGTAAGTAGTTCATCGGTAAGAATACAGAAGTCAGAATTGTTAAAGAATCGGGAGATAGCAGGAACCGTCTCTCGCTGTAAAGACAGATACCAAAACCTGATAAATTCTGACTTCTGACTCCTGAATTCTTACGTTCATAGAGACTGCTTAATCAATCGCGTTTCTACTTACTTGTTGGTCAAATATTTCTTCGCAGTTAACTGCGCGAGTACGAAAACACCAGTTTTTTCAGCAAATGACAAGAGCCGAAGAGCAGGCATTGTTGCAGCAAATAAGATCAGAATACCGCCAGATCCTTATAAATTACTTTACCACAGACAAAAAACTGAAAGAAAAAATTGATAAATTTATCAATGTAGCATTTTGTGCTAATATTCCTGTGCCGCAAATCATAGAAATTCATATGGAACTCATTGACGAATTTGCCCAACAGCTAAGATTGGAAGGGAGAAGTGATGAAGCATTACTTGATTACCGATTAACATTGATCGATATATTGGCTCACCTATGTGAACTCTATCGGAGTTCGATTTCTAAATAGGAAAATGGGCATGGGGCAATGGGGTATCGGGTATAAATGGGCAATGTCTCTACATCTGGTTGCCCATTGCCCATTGCCCATTGCCATCTTTAAGGATATCCTGTATCGGTTATGAATAATGTAAGAAAGACGTATGTTCTGAAGCTTTATGTGGCAGGAAATACTCCTAACTCAGTCAGAGCATTAAAAATACTCAAAAATATTCTAGAACAGGAGTTTCAAGGTGTTTATGCTCTGAAAGTTATCGATGTACTGAAAAACCCTCAGCTAGCAGAAGAAGATAAAATATTAGCTACACCGACACTAGCTAAAATTTTGCCACCACCGGTGCGTAAAATTATTGGTGATCTGTCAGATAGAGAAAGAGTGTTGATTGGACTAGATTTGCTATATGAAGAACTCATTGAAGAAGAAAAAAAGGAAGGATAGACTAAATTAACTGGGTTGAATCCCTCTTGTTCAAAGGGTGTGGGGTCTATAGATCCACTCTTGACGTGGGATTGAAACAATGACGCGCCCGTTTAAGAGTGCCCTACGGCTTGGTGCAGTTCCTTCTCCTGTCGGAGACGTTACTTGTCAGGCTTGCTTCTCTAGAAGGGGTACAAGCCGCGGAAACCGTTCAACGGACTGCTTTTTATTGGTGGGCGCTACTCCCACAAATGTAGGATATTGTTTCAATCCCTACACCCCACAACGCCAGTTGCTTTATGCCGGCAGAGCCTTTCGCCAGTCGCTCATGGGGGAAACCCCCAAGACCGCGCTGGCTCACCACCGCACTGGCTCCCCTACCCCCTACACCCTTTTTTTGTAAGTCTTGAGCAAATAATGAGTGAAAAAGACCAACTAGAGCAAAATATTACACCAACACTTGGAGGTGTAGAAAAAATTCGCACCATGATAGAGGGCTTTGACGATATAAGTCATGGCGGATTACCTCTTGGTAGAACTACTTTAGTCAGTGGTACTTCGGGGACTGGTAAAACTTTATTTTCTCTGGAGTTTCTCTATAAAGGTATTAGCCACTTTCATGACCCAGGAGTATTTGTCACGTTTGAAGAATCTCCAACTGATATTATCAGAAATGCCTGGAGTTTCGGTTGGGATTTGCAAAGCTTAATTGATGAAGGAAAGTTGTTTATTCTTGATGCCTCCCCAGATCCAGAAGGACAAGATGTAGTAGGTAATTTCGACCTTTCTGCATTGATTGAGCGCCTGCAATACGCCACTCGTAAATATAAGGCAAAACGGGTTTCTATTGACTCCCTAACAGCAATATTTCAGCAGTATGAGGCTATGGGAGTTGTGAGACGAGAAATTTTTCGTTTAGTAGCCCGGTTAAAACAATTAAGTGTTACTACTATTATTACCACAGAACGCACAGAAGAATACGGATCTGTTGCTTGTTTTGGGGTAGAAGAATTTGTTTCCGATAATGTAGTGATTATCCGCAACGTTTTAGAAGGAGAACGCCGTCGTCGCACAGCAGAAATTCTCAAGTTGCGTGGCACGACACATATGAAAGGCGAGTATCCTTTTACAATCACAAATACAGGAATCAATATTTTACCTCTGGGAGCGATGCGCTTGACTCAAAGATCTTCTAACACGCGAGTCTCTTCTGGAGTCAAAACCTTGGATCAGATGTGTGGTGGCGGTTTCTTTAAAGATTCGATTATTTTGGTGACGGGAGCGACTGGTACTGGTAAAACTTTGCTGGTAAGCAAATTTATCCAAAATGGCTGCATCAATGGCGAACGAGCGATATTGTTTGCTTACGAAGAATCACGCGCTCAACTGTCTCGCAACGCTTCTTCTTGGGGTATTAATTTTGAGGAATTAGAACGTCAAGGGTTGCTTAAAATAATTTGTACTTATCCCGAATCGACAGGCTTAGAAGATCATCTACAAATTATTAAGTCAGAAATTGCTGAATTTAAGCCTGCTCGTATTGCTATTGATTCTCTCAGTGCGCTAGCGCGAGGAGTAAGCAATAATGCATTCCGACAATTTGTGATTGGTGTTACAGGTTATGCAAAGCAAGAAGAAATTACAGGCTTTTTTACTAACACAACTGACCAATTTATGGGCTCGCATTCAATTACTGACTCGCATATTTCCACGATTACTGACACAATTCTCATGTTGCAGTATGTGGAAATTCGTGGGGAAATGTCGCGGGCGATTAATGTATTTAAAATGAGGGGTTCGTGGCATGATAAAGGTATCCGTGAGTACAATATTACTGCCGACGGTCCAGAAATTAAAGATTCTTTCCGCAACTACGAACGGATCGTCAGCGGCGCACCCACTCGCGTTAGTATCGATGAAAAGGCGGAACTTTCTCGTATTGTCAAGAGCTTTCAAGACAACCAAAGTTCCGATTCGTGACATACTCGTATTGCCAGCTTACTTGACAAAGAGGTTTCAGGCAAACAAGTAATTAATTCGGTGGTGAAATAAATGTGCTGCTAATTATTACAAAGATCAACCAACGCTTCTTCAGCAGAGAACTGCCTCGGTGTGTGAGACCAGACGCCAAATTTGTTGCCAAAACAGCAGCAGTTTTTAGTCTTGTCCCTTTAAACTACCGTTGGATCTCTAAAATTCAGCTATTTTTTTCAATTTTTTATAATTTATCATGGCTCAGTGTATAGGTAACTGTCGTCCTGGTAATGTGTAGCCTAGTGCTTCATGTTTGATGATATCCCAAAAGGGATGGTAAAAAATACTTGTGATATCGTTCACTTGATTTTCGTGTGAGGGGATGCGGTGAAAGGACAACAATTATTCCATAGCTTCTTACCTGGTGTGACAGCAGCAGTATTAACAACTCAGCCTGGTTGGGCTCAAACTGTAAATGTGGGTGAGGTGAGGCTTTTTGCCGATCCTCATGTCTCAACTTCTACCTATAGCGGAAACGTAGTTGCCAACAATACCAACACGCAACTGCCCACTTTTACGCCTACAAGCACTACTACAGAGAGTCTGGAGCCTTTGAGTAGTAGCAGTATAGGGGTAGTAGTCACTGGAAAGACTGGTCTACCAATAAAACAAATAAGTAGGAATGCTCAAAGTGTGGTTTTCAGCTTGACACCTACAACAGTTTCTGCCAACCCCACAATGGGTATTGGCAAGCAGGGGGTTCAGGGGGAGATAAAAGTAGGGGGAGTAGGAGGAATAGGGGGAGCAGGGGGAGTAACTTCTTCCCTCGCCTCTCTCGCCTCCCCTGCTTACTTAGCGCTGTCCCCTTCTTTTGTGCAGCAGCTCTATGCAAATCAGAAAAATCCTCAGACTCAGTTACCAACAGTCTCAGAGATGCCAGCAATGAGTGCAGGATCAGCAAAGCTTTTACAGGCTCAGCAGCTTTGCGTACAGGGAAATAAAGATGGAGGAAAACGCTCAGCCTATGTTCCTCTGCTTACGGGGGGACTCCAAGAGATTTCTGTCTCCCAAGCTTGCTCACCACAAAATATCACTTCTGGAAATCTGGTGGCTCAGGCAAATACTCCAACTCCTAACGTACGAGCAACGCCTGCACCTACTAACCTAGCTCCCACTACACCAGTAACACCTGGACAAGTACCGACTACGCCAGCACCTGGTTCCCCAATAAATCCCAAAGTCCCAACGACAACGCCACCGACACCTACTAACTCAACCCCCATAATACCAACGACAAAACCGACAAATGCGGGTTTCTCCGTGCAAGTTCCTGAATATCTCAACTCCAACCCAAATCCCTTACAGTTTCCTACCAAACCAGAGGAAGTGAGGCTTCAGGGAACTCAGCCGATTACTTTGGCACAAGCTTTGGAACTTGCACGTCGCAACAATCGGGATCTACAGGTGGCGTTACTGACTTTAGAACGGACTAAATACTCCGTAAGGCAGGCTCAAGCTGCTTTGCTTCCCTCTGCTAGTCTGAGTACTCAGTTTGATCGTACTAGGAGTAATCAGCAGACGACTGATGCCAACGGAAATCTGATTAATTCCCCAGCCGTCTCCGAATTCAGTGGTACAGCACAAGTCAATTATCAACTTTATACCTCTGGACTACGTAATGCTAACATCGGAGCGGCTGAGGAACAGTTACGTTATTATGAATTGGATGTTGAGCGGATCTCTGAGCAAACCCGTTTGACTGTTACCACTGACTACTACAATCTGCAGTCAGCAGATGAAAACGTACGTATTTACCAGGCTGCTGTGCTTAACTACCAAGCTAGTTTACGGGATGCACTAGCTTTAGAACGAGCTGGAGTTGGTACGCGGTTCGATGTCTTGCAGGCTCAGGTGAATTTAGCCAATGGTCAACAACAGCTGACCACAGCGATCGCACAGCAGCAAATTTCTCGTCGTACGTTCGCGCAGGCGGTAGGTTTGTCCCAGACAGTTAATGTCAGTGCGGCAGATCCTGTGGAATTAGCAGGGCTTTGGAACCTGTCGCTGGAAGATAGTATTGTGCTAGCTTTTCAAAACCGTCCGGAACTGCAACAATACATAGCGCAACGCAACACTAGTGAGCAACAGCGACGGGCAGCTCTTGCGCAGTTAGGTCCGCAAATTAGTTTGTTTGGCAACTACAACCTGCAAGAACCGTTCGATCAAAAAGGACCGTTAAATCAAAACGTCGGTCTTAACGATGGTTATTCGTTGGGAGTCCAAGCAACCCTAACTTTGTATGATGGGGGAGCCCAAAGAGCAAGCGCGGATCAGCAGAAAATTAATATTCGGATTTATAACACCCAATTTGCTACCCAGCGCGACACTATTCGCTTACAAGTAGAACAAGCCTTTTTTAACTTGCAATCTAGCTTGCAGAATGTTCAAACTTCTACTGTAGCTTTAGGTGAGGCTAGGGAGGCTCTGCGTTTAGCACGGCTAAGATTCCAAGCTGGTGTGGGCACTCAAACTGATGTAATTACCCAAGAAGCGGCCCTTACCCAAGCTGAAGGTAATCGAGTCAGTGCTATTTTAAGTTACAACACCTATCTAGCTCAGTTACAACAAGCTGTCACGACAAGGGGATTACGTTAAATTAGTCAATAGTCATTGGTCATTTATCCAGGACAAATGACTATTGACTCATGAATGTACCCCACGAGCGTCGAAAACTGCTATATATGGAGTCAAAATTGAAATAACATAGCTTAGTGGTCTATCCCTTGGCTAGTAGAAAAACAACTTATGACAGAAGTTACACCGAAAGAAATTGCACAGTTTCGCTCTCAATTGGCAGACGATTCCAGTGCTATGGAAGTCCTGGATTTGATTGAGGATTGTGAGGGAGATTTAGAAGATGCCGCGATGACTTTAGCTATTCGGGCGGGACAAGAACCAGAAATAGCTAATTCAGAGTGGTTAGCTGCTTTAGCTAGAAAGTGGCGTGCTGTCATTTGTCAACAAGAATTTCGGGAAGACTTGTTTAATGGCTCAGTTAAGGGGATGATAGAACACCTAAAAACAATTCAGACTTTTTCTATAATTCTGGCAGTACCAGTTTTAATCTATGTCTTGAAGCAAGGCGTAAATAACTTTTGTGAGCCGTTGGATGAGGTGACTACTCCGTAAGAATTCAGGAGTCAGGAGTCTGAATTTAAAAGGATTTGGTATCTGTCTTCATGCTCAACAACACTCCTGTTATCTCCTGATTCTCTAACAATTTTGACGGATGTATTCTTACTAGGAATCTGCTTTTAGGCACAAGATTGCTTCAACAACTTTTGATACCCTTTGTATTAGAGAAAACTTTTTTCAATAACTATCGTTTTATTAATGAATTACCTTGTTGCTGTATTACCAGACCGTATCCAAGCAGAAGCTGCTTCCGTAGCTTTAGAGAAAGATGGTATAAAAGGTTCAATCCTAGGTAAGGGCTACAAAACTGCTGACGAGTTCGGTTTGATTGATCCTAACGAGCAAGCTAATAAGCAAGCCCGGTTAATGGCTTCTTGGCTTGTACCATTTGGATTTTTTTCTGGTGTCACTTTCAGCATCTTGACTGGCTTGGATACTTTTGCCTGGGCGGGTGAAATTGGTAATCACATTATTGGAGGGCTGTTGGGTGCGGGTGCTGGTGCTATGGGTAGTGTGTTTGTTGGCGGTGGAGTCGGCGCCCTTGTCGGTAGTGGTGACGCTTTACCCTACCGCAACCGCTTGAATGCAGGTAAGTACTTGATTGTAGTTCAGGGTTCCGAAAGTCTCACATCCAAAGCAACCCGCATCTTACGCCAGTTTGACCCAGAGAATATCCAAGGTTATGCTGACACAACTATTCGTTAGTTAGTTGTTGGGTGTTAGTGGTTAGTTGTTAGTGGTTTCGGTAATGCTGCCAAGGGAAGAACTTTTAAAAGGTATTGAAAATCGAGATACTGTAGCACGTGTCATTGACCAGGCTGAACAAGCAATCAAAACGTGGGAAGTTATTTTGACGGATTTTCTGTCTCCACCAGAGTTGGCAGAAATTCAAATCAGCTTCAGTCGTTTAACAGAGGTGCAATTGGTGGCGTGGGGTGGATATCCACAAGCTGAACGCCAAAGAATAGCGATCGCCCGTTCCGAAATTCCCCTCGATCAATCCCAAGTTGCCGTTATCGCCTTGGACATTGCTGGCAATTTCCTGTTTGACACTGCGACTCACCGCGACTTTTTGGGCGCAATGCTGGGAACTGGTATTGTCCGCGAAAAGACAGGGGACATTATTGTACTTGGCGAACGCGGGGCACAGGTCATTGTTGTGCCAGAATTGGCAGAATTTTTGGAAATAAATCTCAAACAGGTGCGATCAGTTCCGGTGAAAACCCAGCGAATTGATTTAAGTGAGTTGAAAGTTCGGGAACCCAAGAAGAAAGAATTAACCACCGTAGAAGCTTCTTTGCGGTTGGATGCGATCGCCTCAGCTGGTTTTGGCATGTCCCGTAGCAAAATGGTGGATTTAATTGATGGTGGTGATGTCCGTGTTAACTGGAAGGAAGTCACTCAACCCAGTTCCCAAGTAAAATCCGGTGACTTAATTGCCATTCGCGGTAAGGGACGCCTAGAAGTTGGAGAAATCGCCGTCACCAAAAAAGACCGTTACCGAGTTCAGTTGACAAGATATATGTAAAATTATGAATTATAAATGATGAATTATGAAATTTTTATCATTCATAATTTATAATTTCTTAAACTGTTTTTCTAAAAAATAGAGCATGGTTTTTCGGGGAATGAACCGAGATAATCTACTGACGAAGTGGGTGCTCATGCCGCCAATGACAACCATTGAATCTCCCCTTGCCAAAGCTTGCAGGGATTCTTGCACCACTTGGTTTAAAGTCGTATTTGTTCTGCCTGCAAGTGCTGGTGGGAAATGAGCTTCTGTAAAAAAGTTGGTTTCAACTGGTCCTGGGCAAGCAACAAGTACGCGCACACCGTAGTTACGATTTTCTGCCCATAGCGCCTGACTAAAACTGACAATAAACGCTTTACTGGCAGCATAAACAGAAAGGTAAGGCATCGGTTGAAATGCAGTGAGGGAGGATAGGTTGAGAATACTTCCAGAACGACGTTGCCGCATTTCTGGTAAAAATTTATGAGTTAAATCCACCAATGCTAGAACGTTTAATTGCACAATCTTGACTTGCCGTTCTGCATCCCGTTGAGCAAAATCACCATAGTCCCCAAAGCCGGCGTTATTGATTAACAAGTCAATCGTCAATCCTTTGGCAATAGTTGCATCATAAACCGCTTGAGCAGCTGCAGGTTCTGTCAAGTCTTTAACTATAACGTCTACTTGAATTTTGTATTGCTCTTGTAGTTGTTTGGCTAGTTGGTTCAGTTTCTCTTCTGAACGAGAGACAAGAACGAGATTTGTATTGCGTCCAGCTAGTTTCTCAGCAAAGGCTTTACCAATGCCACTAGAGGCACCAGTAATTAAAGCAGTTGACATTCTAGGTTCTAAGATTGTTTTTTCATCAGCTTAGAGATATTAACGATTTTAACAATAGTTCCTAGAAGTTTTAACTGCCCAGAGCCATATACCAGATTGCAAGTAAGTGAAGTACAATGCTTTTGCCTAAAAGTTAGACATAAAGCCTTTTTTACTTCTGATTTCTGACGACTTACGCATGTATTCTGCTTTATACCAGAAATAGTAAACAACTTTCAAGATTTTATGTAATTTTAAATACTAAGCTTTGGCATAAAATCAGGATTTACCGCTAGTTATTTATATCTTGGATAAAGAATCGCAGAATCTGTGTTGTTCCATCTGCCTGTGGGAATAATTAAACTAGTTGCTGGTTATCTTAGGGTCTTTGAGGTAAATTCCTACAGTTAACCGTTGACCGTTAACCATCAACAGTCAACCAGGTGGGGACATACCTCTATAAACCGGGTAGAAAAGCCAAGTTGGGTATGGATCTGGCACAACAGCAAAGTCAAAGCTTATTGGCTTCGATTCCCGTTGATCCCAAGTCTTTTGATCGCAACCGCGTTGTCAGTCAATTACAGAGTATTATTAATCAACTAGAAAAAGTGCAAAATGGCACAACAGCTTATATGAAGGCTCAAGAGCTACTGCTATCAGCAAAGAATAAACTACAGCAGCTACAGCCTAAATCAGTGTGATCAGTATCGTCAGCTTTTCTCAAGTTTTGCGACAGCAAGAGTATTCGCTCTTATTTCCGCACTCTTGTTGACCATTTTTTGAATTCAAAATTCAAAATTCAAAATTCTGTTAGGAAGAATAAGAATAATTTTGAATTAATTAATTCTGGGTACAAGCCCCCGCTGATTCTTTGAATCAGTGGTCTACAAGACGCTCGAGTACTCGCTACCGCTGCGCTATCAGTGGGGGCTTGAAACCCGCCACTGATTGTCTTTAATTTTGAATTTTGAATTCCCCGAAGGGGTTGACGTTTTAAGTGAATCTATGTTACCATCGATAGGTTGTAAATCGCGGACGTATAGCTCAGTTGGTTAGAGCGCTACGTTGACATCGTAGAGGTCACTGGTTCGAATCCAGTTACGTCCATACCTCATGTAGAGTGACACATGATTTGTCATGTCACTTTTGTTGTACATTAACTAATTATTTGGGTTCTTGGGAACTTTTGGTGATCTAGGTTGGCTCAGATCTTGCACCTCTCCGTACAAACCCAGATAACGTAAAAAGATGGGCGATAAGGCTACCTGATTTCTCTGGGTTTTTATCGCTAAATCAAGGGTTGTAGTTTAATACTGAGTGATTAAAATACAACCATATTTCCAGGTGCAAGATGTGAGCCTCCAACTAGCGGCGATCACTAGTACAGGTCGGCGTAAATAAATAGACTAAAATTGTGGGAGACTAAATAATAAGGTTAAAAGCAGTTTTAGCTAAGTATGAAGG
>Ga0116229_10006729_pt1 | contig 18412 bp, 4 predicted proteins | sample S1TSphgellanicum_3_FD_87313 | JGI IMG/M metagenome (GOLD analysis project Ga0116229, IMG submission 87313) | Host-associated microbial communities from peat moss isolated from Minnesota, USA - S1T2_Fc - Sphagnum magellanicum MG | ecosystem: Host-associated > Plants > Peat moss > Unclassified... | reverse complement strand
CGCACCCGTGTAATACTGTCCCATAAGTCTTGTGGTTTTGGCACATCGTCGTGCCTAACACCACCTCTCTTCGGGACTGAACACCTAGGCCGCATCCAGCGGCCGAGACGAATCCCCACCTTTCAATGGGAAATCACGCGCTTGCTACCGAATCGTAACAGTCCGGTCGCCCTGATCGTAACAATCCTCTCTCAGATTGGTGCCCCCTCAGGGACATCACGGCGGCAGCAATGGAAAACAAGAAAAAATAAATTGGCTCTGACACCAAAGCGTTGCGAAGCCTCCCTACGCGTGTCACCTGACATTGCTTAACTCTTTATCAAGTTCGAATCAGTCATCTTAGATCAAACCAACCCAACCAACCTCGGAGAAAAACTCAAATGAAACCCCTTAAGTATACAGTGGCCGCCCTCGCCGTTATCGCGGTGGCGTCCTTCACGCAGTCTGCCATGGCGCAGACGGCCGCAGCCGGCGATGTCATTCTCGGCATCTACGACGCCGCGTCTTCCAACTCGAGCCCGACCAGCTTGGAAGTCGACCTCGGCTCGTACAGCAACCTTATCGCCAACCCCGGCGAAAGCTTCAACCTCGGCTCGGTGATCGAGAGCACGTTCGCCAGTGATAGCGCTGCCTCGCTGGAGTTCAACATCGCGGCGACCGGTAACACTGGCGGCGGCGGTCTGTCTTCCAAGGAAATCGCTTTCACGGCGGTAACCGTTCCAAGCCTCCCGGCCCACGGCGGTAACTCGTCCTTTAGCGGTGAGCTTGCGGCGATCGAAGGCAGCTATGGCACCTATGGCACGTCCGTGACGCTGCCTTCCACAACCTCGTCGGCCGGCACCGCTGTCACGGCGGTGACGATCCCCAATGCGACGACGGGTGCCTTTGGCGCCAATGCGGGCGGACCCACCGGCTACGGCCTCGGTGGTGCCAACCTGCTGTCCGCGTTTCCTAGCACTGCGACGCTGAGCTTCTACCTCGTGCCGAACAGCAACAACGCTGAGTCGGCGAGCCAAGTAGGCACGTTCCAGTTCAGCACCAGCGGCAACAACGACATCCTGACCTTTGACCCGGTCGCGACTCCGGAGCCTTCCGCCTATGCCCTCGGCCTCTGCGCCCTGGCGCTCTTCTGGGTGCTGAAGCGCCGCAATTCGGTTGCCTAAGAAGTTTGACTAGCTCCTAGTCCGTGCGAAGGGCTTCTCCTCTTGGAGAAGCCCTTCCTGTTTTCACACTCATCCATCCCACCACCCTTCATCTTCTCATTCGCCCGTGAAAATCCTCACCTGCACGCTCCTTTCCGCTTTTGTTTTTGGTTTCCTGCCCGCCTTCGCCCAACCCGCCACCCTCGCGGACCTGCAGGCCCGCGCCGACAAGGGCGATCCGCAGGCTGAATTGGACCTTGGCCGCGACTATCACCTGGGCACCGGTGTGGCCGTGGATTATGCCAAGGCGGCCGATCTCTATCGCAAGTCCGCCGCGCAGGGCAACGCCAAGGCGATGTACAACCTGGGCTTTATGTACCACAAGGCACAGGGCATGCCCCAAGATGACGCGACGGCCCTGCAATGGATGCAGAAATCGGCCGAGGCCGGGTTGCCCGCCGCCGAACTCTGGGTGGGTCTTGCCTACTACAATGGCGACAGTGGCACCAAGCAGGACTATGCGGCCGCGGCCAAGTGGTTGAAGCTCGCGGCGGCCCAGACCGGCTCACCGGCCAGCAGCGGCCCGGCGGCCAATGTCCTGGGTGTGATGTACGCCAACGGCTACGGTGTGCCCAAGGACGAATCCCAGGCCCTCGCCTGGTTCATGAAGAGCGCAGACGAGGGAAATGGCAAGGCGCAAAACACCCTCGGCTCCCTCTATCTCAAGGGTGAGGGAGGGGTGAAGCGGGACCTGGCGCAAGCCTATATGTGGTATCGCCTGGCCTGCTTCCGGGGAGAGCAACTGGCCCGGCATACCATGATGGATTTGGACCAGGCCAAGGCCTTCACGCCGGAGCAGAAGGCGGAGGGTGAGCGCCTGGCGCAGGAATTCCAGATCAAGCATCACCGCAAGCCGGACCAGGGGCCGACGCCCGTGGCCACGGAGCCCGCGCCGTTGACCTTGCAGGCGAGCGCTGCGCCCAATGCGTCCCCCGTGCCGGCGAACGCGGCCAATCCTGCGGCGCCCGGCGCGGCGAATTCGGATGCGCCTGCGGCCAATTCTTCAGCGGTGAAGTGAGCTGTTAGCTTTTAGCCCCTCGCAAGGCAACTGTCGCATGCAGCAGACGGGGAAGCACAACTTCCCCGACAAGTGCGTTCCCAAGTACTTGGGAACGATGAGGCGAGGGCAGGGATTTTTTCTGGGTGAGGCCCGGGGTAGCCGCCGTACCCCTATAGAGACCTCTGCGAAATTCGAAAAAACTTCGTTTCGTCATCCCGAGCGAAGTCGAGGGATCAGTTCCGCTCGATTTCCTCAGAGGCGACCGAACTGATCCTTCGACAGGCTCTGGATGACGGGTTTTGTAAGCGAGGACTTTTGCAGAGGTCTCCTATCGGTTGGCCCAGGCTACTTTGGTGCCCGGATCCCGCCACGGCGGGAGGGGAAGCGTTGCGCTACGGAGAAGCCTCACTTCCTGTCGTCCCGCCAAGCCAGGACGACCCGGGCAACAAGTAGCCCGGGCCACCGGAATACTCGCGCGGCAGGGGTAGCCGTCGCACTCCGTGCGACGGGCTCGTTGGTTATCGCGTGCGTGGGAATGCTGCCCAGACGGGCAGGAGTCCGTCTCACCAAAAGGCATCGTGAGTGGGATCTTCCCTGGGCATAAAAAAACCAGCGCGGGTGTTGCCACCCGCGCTGGTCAAGTTCGAATCGAGTCGAACTGCCTTCCCGGAGAGATCCGGGAAGGCAGTTTTTATTGTGCTGATTACTGGACGTTCGCGCCGTCGCCGCTGCGGCCGACTTCCATGGCATTGTAGGAAAGGCCGTTGGAGGCCAGCGAGTCGTATTGCTGCGTGTAGAGCTCGTAAGCGAGCGTGCCCGAGGGGGGATTCGTGCTGCCCGCGCTAAACGAGCCCACGATCGACGAACCGGTCGAGTTGGTGAACACGTTCTCGTAGCTCCAGAAGGTGTACTTGCCTTCGTAGACATTCGCGAGGTTCTGGGCCTGCGTCACGCCGTTGGGCAGCGTGGAACCCGGGTAGAAGAAGGTACCGTTGTAGGCCATCAACTGGGGATTCTGCACGTGCGTGCCGCTGAACACGTAGAGCGCGTTGTCGGCATCAGCCACACCCAGATAGGTCACGATCGCCGTCGCCGACAAGTTCGACGTGAAGTCGTTGGACATGGCGTAGGAGAGCTGGCCGCCCGAGTTGTAACCACCGTCACCGGTCGGCATGACGGCGCCGGCCTTGCTCGAAGCGGGAACCAGCGCGAGGCTGTTGATCGAGGTGTTCGAGCTCGAGACGAGCGTGCCGGTCGAGTCGTACGGATAGTACTGATAGACGGGATTGTTGATGATGCCGTTACCGCCGGTGAGGGGGTAACCGGTTTCAGCCAGAGCCGTGCCACGAGTGCCGGAGTCAACGTCGCGGCCCAGGGGGTAGACCGTGATCGATTCGTCAGCGTTGTTACCCGTGTAGAACGACAGTGTCGCCGAACCCTGGCTCTGCCAGGTGTAGGTGAACTTCTGAGGATCCATGCTCAGGCCCGTGATCTTGCTCACCGGGATATCGGTGGTGGCGTTGATCACGAATACGAACGGAACAATACCCACCTGCTCGTTCAGAGACGGATTGACAGGGGTGTTGTAGGACGAACCGGTACCGCTGAGGATCTGACGGACGGTCGTGAGACCAACGTCGGAGAAGGCGATATCGGCGCCAGCCGTGACGGTGTGGGTGCCGAGCATGCCGCCGGAGTTGGTCTGGTTATTGCCGCCGGTGACCGGCGTGCCCGCCGTGCCCGCAACAACGGTCGCGGCCGTCACATTGGCCGTCGGGTAGTCCGCATCACCGACCTGAGGATCGGGGAACGAGGTGTAGCCGGCCGTCTTGCCCGCGATACCGTCGAGGACGCATTCCGTGCCCTGGAGCGAGCCGGAGAAGTTGTTCTCGAAGCGGATGGTGTTGCCCGCGTTCTGAATGACGGACTGTGAGGAGTTATTCAGATTCGGGGCCGGATTCGCCGAGGTCTTGCCGTAGTAGGTGGCCAGGGCGGAATTGCCGCCGCAGAGAGCCACTTCGGCCGAGACAACGGCCGCGCGGTACGCGGTGGAACCGGAGACGTGATAAATTGCCGTCGCGGCGGAGGCCATGTTCGAGCCCGTGAGAGCGAGAACGGCGGCAACCGCCAGTTTGTTGATGGATTTCATTTTTATATCCTGATTGGTTTGCAGTTGGTTTGGGTTGATGGGGCGAAAGCTGAACGAGACTGACTCATTCATTCTCCGCCACGGCGAAGAGAATTACATAAGGGCCATGTCGCCAATAGGGCGCCACTGTTACATTCAGGTGTCTCGGTCTTTTCTTGCTGAGACGTGTGCGCGTTATCGGTAAATTATAAATAACGACCGCATATAGATTTTTGCGTCTGCGCGGTCGTCCGAAACCCCATGATGAAAAATCGCTATTCCCATGCCCGCGTTTGGCGTGGAGCCATCGTGCTGGCTTTCGGAGCGCTGAGCCTGTGGCCGGAAAAAGCCGCGGCGCAGGCGCGCAGCCTGGCGGGCGGCGTGGGCGGGATGAAGCAGAGCGGATCGTCGTCGAGCGCGGCGACGAGCCAGACGTCGACGGCTGCCACGATCGCCACCGCGCAGGCGGCGCAGGCTTCTGCGACCGCGAGCCGCGCGCAAATTTCGCTGTCGCAATCGGTGGCGGCGTTCCAGAGAGCAGCGCAGCAGCAGATGGCCGCGCAGATGGCGGCGGCCTCGAACAATCTCACGGTCACGCAGGGAGGTTCCCTGGCCGTGACCTCACAGGCGCCGACGGGGGCGACGATCATTAATGGTTTGATGCCAAACGGACTCAACCCGGTGGGCGGCCTTACGCCGGCGGCGTCGTCTTCCATCCAAATCGTGGACCTGACCGGCAGCGGGAAGAACCAGTTGACGCTGGGCAACGGTGGCACGGTGGCCCTGCCGAGCGGAACGAGCGGGAGCGACCAGGTCAGCATCAACGGCTCGGGCAGCGTGACCTCGACGTCGGGCAGTGTATCGGCCGGCGCCGGGAGCCTGACGACGACGACAGGCGGGACGCTGGCCGCGACCCAGGGCGGGACGATTTCGTTGACGGCGGGCAACGCGACGTTGAGCGTGGGTGGAACGGCCCCGGCGACCTTCACCTCGAGCGTGGCGGGAAGCTATACTTCGGGCGGGAGCACGGTCAGTTTTGCCGCGAACCAAGTGGTGACCAATGTCCCCGTCGGCGCGACGGTTAGCTTTACCGGCAGCAGCGCGGCGACGGTGAGCGTGGCGGGCGCGGCGACGGTGAAGCTTTCGGGCGCGGGGACGCTGGCGCTTTCCAATCCGTCGGCGGGGGGAGGGGCGACGATCACGACCAACAGCGGGACGACGCAGTTCACCAACGCGGTGATCACTTCGCAGCCGGCGGGGACGACGATTAGCCTGAAGGGGAGCGGAAGCATCGACTTTAACGGCGCGGGCAGTGACGTGCTGCCGGTTATTCTGGAGGCGAACGCGACGGCCTTCACGACGACGGGCAACGTGCTGCAGACGACGGGGTACAACCTGTCGAACACGCCCTGGGTGGGAGCGAGCGCGCTTTCGCAGTCGGTCAATTCCGCGACCGGGCAGTACGTCGATACGGTCACCCAGGACCAGCAGACGGCATTGCTCTACTGGACGTCGTTCAATATCGGCAAAAACACCACGCTCGATTTTGACCAGAGCGCGGGCGGGACCAGTGTGGGCGACTGGGTCGCTTTCAACCGCATTCTCGATCCGACGCTGAACCCGGCGCAAATCCTGGGGGCGATCCAGGCGCCGGGGCAGGTTTACGTGATCAACCAGAACGGCATTATTTTTGGCGGGTCGTCGCAGGTCAACACGCACGCGCTGGTGGCCTCGACACTGCCGATCAACACGAACCTGGTGAACGCCGGTCTGCTGAATAACAACGATGGGCAGTATTTGTTTACTTCGCTGTCGACGACGACGCTCGACGGGACGACGTACAATCCGGCCAGCGATTCGACCAAGATACTGACTAGCGGGGGCGGCACCATCACCCAGGCCAACACGCTCAACACGCTCGAAAATGGAAGTGCCGTGGCCAGCGGCAACATTGTCGTGCAGGAGGGGGCGAATTTGTTCAGTCCAGGCTCGGCCGAGGGTGTGGGCGGGAAGATCGCTCTGATCGCGCCGAGCGTGGATAATGAGGGGGAGCTGAGTGCGCCCGATGGACAGGTCATTCTCGCGGCCGGCCAGCAAGTGGGACTTGAGCCGCACCCGGGCGCTGACCCGAGCCTGCGCGGTCTGGACGTGGCGATCGGCGTGGCCGATAATGGGACGCCTTTGACCGCGGGCGCCCCGTCCACGGACACGGCGGTCAACGGCGCAACCGGGCTGATCTATGCGCCGGAAGCGGACGTGACCATGACGGCGCCGGCCGTTGTCCAGAATGGCGTCATCGAGAGCCTCACTTCCGTTTCGCTCAACGGGCGGATTGATCTCCTGGCGATGAGCGGACTGACGTCGGACGTGTCGAATGGCAACATTTTTGATGCGGGTAACTCGGCCGCCGGGGGATCTCTGGTGCTGGGGCCGAACAGCCTGACGTTGGTTTTGCCGGACTACTCTAGCTCGGACACCGAGGTGGGCTCGTCCCTGGCGCTGCCGTCGCAGGTTTATTTCGAGGGTTCGAGTTTCCACATGGAGAGTGGGGCGGAAGTGATCGCTCCCAACGCCACGACGACCTTTAGCTTCGGCGTGCTCAACACGCCCATCGCCACCACGCCGGGAGAAACGAACAATCCGCTGGCGGTTGACGTTGGCGCGCAGACCGGCCTAGGCCAATCGACCACCCAGGCCCAGCCCGGCGTTGCGGCCGACTATCTCTCCACCCCCGGGAGTATCACGATGGATGCGGGGTCTCTCATTGATGTCTCGGGCTCGAGCGATGTGCAGGCGTCCGTCGCTGAGAATATCGTCTCGGCCCAGTTGACCCTGGCCGTGCTGGAGAACTCCCCACTGCAGAGGGATGGCGCGCTGCACGGGGACACGGTTGATGTTGATATTACGCAGAACGGCACCAACAGCGATGGTTCAACCTGGATTGGCTCGCCCATCGGAGATCTTTCCGGTTACGCCAATCTGGTCGAGCATACGGTGGGAGAACTGACCATCGCGGGCGGATCGGTGAATATGGTGTCCAATGGTTCCGTCAATCTCAGCGCGAATTCCACCGTGAATGTTTCCGGCGGCTCCATCGATTACCAGGGGGCCGAGGTGGCGACGACTTACGTGGTGGCGTCCAATGGCCAGATCGTCAACATCTCGCAGGCCAACCCCAATGAGGTTTACACGGGGATTTACACGGGCGAGACGACAAGCTCCACCAAGTGGGGCGTGAGCCAGACGTTCTCGTCGAATTTGCAATCGAGCCTGACCTACGATCCGGGTTATGTGGAGGGCGGCAACGGCGGCTCTCTCTCGATCAATGCGCCCAATATCGTCCTGAACAGCTCCCTTTACGGAAACACCACGCAAGGCGCACGGCAGCAAATTACACCGCCAGCCGCATCGACGCTGAACCTCGATGTGCAGGCGGCCACGGTCGGAAACAATCCCCCCGTGGTGAATATTGTCATCCAGGCGCCAAGCGATCCGCTTTCCACGGCCCCGAGCACGCTCGATCTCTCCACCGATTTGTTTGGGGCCGATGGCTTCAGCAATGCCACGATCGATACCGGCAGTGGAAAACTCACCGTCGCCGGCGATGCCTCCCTTACGACTTTGCCGGGAGGTTTCCTCACTTTCACGGCGGCCGATGTGGAAATCGATGGCCAGATCGACGTGCCTTCAGGGGATGTCACCATCACCGCGCTCTCCCGGACACCGGTGGACATCACCCAAGGCAACGTAACTCCCTACAATTCCGCCATCGGCGACCTCGTGGTCAACTCCGGTGCGGCGATTGACACGACGGGCCTTATTTTTGATGAGCTCAATGGCACCGCGCCGGGCACCCTGCCGTTCAGCGTGAATGGCGGCACAGTCATCCTCAGTGGCGCCGTAACGACGCTGGCTGCCGGCAGCAGCATTGATGCGTCGGGCGGCATCGCCCGCGGCGCTGCCGGGACGATCCACGACGGGGTGGGCGGCAGTGTCAGCCTCACCGGGCTCTATAATGGATCGGACGGCAAGGCCTATGGCCAGCTTGTGCTCGACGGCAGCCTCAGCGCTTATGGCATCGGGAAGGGCGGGCAACTTTCGGTAACGGCGCCAGCCGTGGCGGTAGGCACCGGCGCCTACACACCATTCCCCAACGGCGTGACGCCCCTGGTGTTCTCGCCCGGTTTCTTCAGCCTGGGCGGCTTCTCCAGCATCTCCGTTGTGGGATCGTCGGGCGTTCAAATCCTGAATGGCACAGCCGTGGCTCCCATCCTGACCGAGGAGATTGCCGACTCGTCGAACGGCCCCCTCGGCGTCAGCCTCGTCAGCAGTTCCCAACTGCCAGCCTACCCGGCGGCACCGGTCAGCCTCAGCTTTTCCGCGCCGGGCGTAGCCATCGGCTCGCCGGCTACGTTAAGCATCGGGGAGGGCGCTTCCATCACGACTCCACCGACCGGCAACGTCACACTCTCGGGAAACTTGATCAGTATCATGGGCAACGTGACCGCGCCCGGAGGCTCGATCACGGTTACGGGCGACTCGACCAGCGAGTTGGTGACCACGACGCCCGGATTTTTCACGAGTCCGGAAGTGACGGTGGTCATGGGAGACAGCGCTACGCTTTCGGTGAGCGGCGTGGAAGTCACGGCGCAGACCCAGGTGGGTACCAACATCTATAATACCGGCACGGTTCTTGGCGGCGGCACGATCTCGATCGCCGGCAACATTGTCGCCGATAACACGGTTTCCCTGCTGGCCGATGGAACCGTGGGTTCGCTGGATGTGCCCTACAGCAGCACGCAATCCAGCTTACAGAGCGCGTCGCTGCAGCAGGAAACCACGCCTTATGTTCCCGAAACAATCGCGAGCAATGGCGGCTCGATCGTAATCAAGGGCTTAGAGGAGGCCTATTACGCCGGCAGCCTCAGCGCGAAGTCCGGGAACGCCTCGGCTACGGGTGGTTCGCTCACCTTCGGCTCCGGGCTGGCTGCCACCTATACGCCCCCGCCGGAGGCAGGCTACGCGGAGGTTTATATCAAGCCGGACGGCACCTTCGCGACCGGACCGGTGACCTTGGGCCAAGCCTTGTCCTCGGCGGCGGCGACGGGTGGCGGCTACCTCACCATCGCCCAGTTCGATGCCGGTGGTTTTGGCTCGCTCGTTCTCAAGGGCAACGTGGAGTTTGAAGGTTTCCCCAGCGTCATTTCGAGTTCAACTCCCGGCTACGACGTCATCCAGGCCAGCCAGGAAGTTGAAATCATTCCCGACAGCCAGAACGGAACCATCTTCGCCGATGGAACGAATGAGGCGATCACCATCACAGCGCCGTACATCGAGATTGGCGCGACCTCGCTCACCATCGACCAACAATCCATCGGCAATGATGCTCCCTCCTACGTGGCGTTGAGCACGTCGGGAGCCAACGTGACCGCATCGCCGGTACCGGGTCTTGCCGACCCGACCTTTGGATCGGCCAGCCTCTTGCTCCAGGCCACGGATCTCATTGATGTCGGCTTTCTTTCGCTTCAGCAATTTGGCGTCGCTAGCTTTTCCGTTCCGACGGGCGACATCCGGGGCGGCGGATTGTTTTACGCGGCCGGAAACATCAACCTGACCGCGGGCCAGATTTACACGCCGACCGCGGCCACCTTTACCGTGGCCGCGTTTGGCAGCAACAACTCGATCAACGGCGGCACGATTGACATTGAAGGTGGAGACTCACGGCCGCTGCCGTTCTCGGCCGGCGGGACGATCAACATTTACGCGACCGATATCATTCAAGATGGCACGATCGAGGCGCCCTTCGGCGTCATCAATCTCGGGGCCTTGACCGATTCAAGTACCGGGCTTACCCCTGTCCTGGCCACCGTTGACTTCAACCAGTCTTCGGGGTCGGAGCTTTACATTGGCTCCACAGACCTCACCCAGAATGCGCCGGTGACGCAATCGTTGATTCTTGGCTCTAAGAGCGTCACATCGGTTTCGGGCGTGGCGGGTAACGAAGTGCTGGACCTTCCCTACGGCACGATTGAGAACGGCGACGAATGGATCGCGCCGAACGGCGCGGACATCACGGCCGGCGGGTTGATCTCCAAGGCGATCAATCTCAATGCCGCCAACATCAATGACCAGACCGGCTCTATCATTAACCTGACGGGCGGCGGCGGGCTGTTTGCCTATGCCTTCAACCCCGGCGTCGGCGGCACTAATGACATCCTCAGCATCTATAAGTATGAGGATGGCCAGGTTGCTGTCTCGAGCTCGAACGTCCCGATCGACTCGAACAGTTTTGCCATCGTGCCCAACTACGGCCTCAACTACGCGGCGATTGACGAGACCATCGACGATACCGGCTCCAACCCCTATGCTGCGGCTTCCGGCAGCCTGGCCAGCCAGGTGGGCGAAGAAGTTTATCTCGCCGGCGGTGATGGAATCTCGGGCGGCGACTATGCCATCCTGCCAGCCCGCTACGCGCTGTTGCCGGGCGCCTACCTGGTTACGCCCGAGAGCACCAAGCCGACGCAGACCAGCACGAATCCCAATGGGTCGATCAGCATGGCGGGTTACGTTTTCAATTCGCTCAACTCCAACCAGCAGCTCGTTCCAAGCCTCAGCGGTTTTCAGCTCGAGTCCAACGCCGTGGTCAACAGTGCGGCGCCCTACACCGTCGATTCCGCGAACACCTTCCTCTCCGCCAGTGCCGCTGCCAATAACGTGGCGGTGCCGCGCCTGCCGGAAGACGCCGGGCAGCTCGTCTTTAACGCGACCGCGGGCTTGCAGATCGCCGGCACGCTGGATGGGCAGGCCGGTGACGGAGGCTTGGGCAGCATCGTGGACATCGGCAGTTCGGACGACATCTACATCGTTTCCAACACGGGCGACGCTCCGGCGCTCACGATTCCCGCCGGCGTCACTTCGGCGGACTATGACTACCTGACGCTTTCCGCGGAACAGCTCGATCAATTTGGGGCCGCCAGTCTGCTGATTGGTGGTGTCCGTGCGTCGGCTTCCGGCGGAACGTCCATCGATGTCATGACCAGCAACATCTATGTTGAGAATGACAGCTCCACGCCGTTGTCGGGCAACGAAATCATCCTCGCTTCCAACAAGACGATTGATGTGTCCGCTGGCGCTTCCATTCAGCAGACGGGGATGGTTTCCACCGGGCAGGAAAACCTGACCGTCGGCAATGCCGCGACCGCCGGCAGCGGCGACGGCACGCTTATTCGCGTGACGGGCGATCCAGGCGCGACGTTTACCCGCCAGGGAGTCAATACATCGGATGCCACACCGCAGTTGACCATCGGGGCGGGCGCTTCGATCAGCGGCGTTGCGGTGACGCTCGACTCAAGCAGCGGCGCGACCATCGATCCGACCGCTTTGCTCGACCAGAATCCGAATGTGAAGGCGCAGTCCCTGGTGCTGAGCAGCGGCCAAATCAGCCTGCAGGTTGACCCCAATGTGTCTGTTGCCTCGGCGGGCGGACTCGTCCTGGGTAACGCCGCATTGCAGTCGCTGGCGACATCGGTCGAGAGCCTTTCGCTTTCGAGCTATTCCTCCATCAATTTCTACGGCGCCGGAACCCTTGGCGCGTTGGATTCCAACAACACGCCGGCGATCCAGAGTCTGATCCTCCAGGGCGCCGGAATCTTCGGCTTCGAAACCGGCGGGGCAGCGGTCACGATCAACGCGCAGAATGTCAGCCTGGCCAATCCCAACAACGATGCCTTGCCCGGGGTGGTCCCGATTCTTTCCGGCGCGGGAAGCTTGGCCATCAATGCGAACACGATCAACTTTGGCGCGAATGCAGTGGCCATCGACGGATACGCGAACGTTCAACTGAACGCGAACAACGGCATGATCGTCAGCGGGACCGGGGCCCTCAACGCCCAGGGCGGTCTCTCCCTCGGCGCCAGCGAAATCACGGGCAGCACCGGGGCGAAGTACACTTTCAACGCTCAGGGTGGCACCCTGGCCCTCATTCAGCCAATCGCCGGCGGCACGGTGGCCGTATCTGGCGCCCCGGGCGCGGCGATCGCCTTCGAAGGCTCAAGCGTGACCGTGGCGTCCAAGGTTTCCGTGGCGTCCGGAACGATCAATGTTGAGGCGACTTCGGGCAACGTCGAGGTGCAGTCGGGCGGTGACCTGGATGCCGGCGGTACAGTGATTCCCTTCGGTACCTCGGTTGGCTACACCAACGGCGGCACGGTGATCCTGACGTCGGCTGCTGGCAACGTGCTGGTGGATACGGGAGCCGTGGTCAATGTCTCGGCCCCGGCGGCTGGCGGCAACGCGGGCACAGTCAACATTTCGGCTGCCAACGGCAGCGCTACCGTCGCGGCCCAAACGCTGAGCGGGACGGGTGGCAGCGGCGGGACGTTCAATGCGACGGTGGGCTCGGCGCCCGTGCTCTCCGGCCTGACCACGCCTGCCACTGCTGGCGGCTTAACGGTCGGCGGCTTCACGGCTGGCGGTTTCACGACGCTGAACTTCGACGTCCTGACCGGCAACACCACCGTGGATGGCGAGGTGGGCGCGGCTTTGAGCGGCAACGGCATCACCTCCTTCACCCTAACGACGGATGCCGGGGCCATAACCGTGGGCAACACGATCAATGCCTCGGGTGTGACCGGCGGCTCGATCAACCTTTACGCGGACGAAACTGTGACCCTGACCGGCAACGCGGTGCTGAGCGTGAAGGGGCAACAGCTCAACGATGCGGGCGATGGCGGCTCGATTGACATTGAAACGCGCGGCGACAATGGCGGCGTGCTCGATCTCGAATCGGGTGCGCAACTGCTGCTCGGCGCCGGCACCACGAATGCGATGACCGCAGCAGGATCGGTGCACCTGCGCGCGCCGCAAACACTTGGCGGTACGCCGCTGGCGGTCAACAGCACCGCCGTGGCCGACGGCATGGCCGCCGATCCCATTGCCGCCACCATCTCCAATGCCGGCGGCGTGACGGTCGAGGCCTACCGCACTTATCAGCCTGTCAATGGCTCGATCGACTCGATCGAAAGCCAGGTGACCAGCGACGTCGCCAATTTTCCGAGCGCGGCCATAGCGAATCAACTGGGCGTCAGCGGCAATGCGCTTTACCAGATCCAGCCATGTGTTGAGATCATCAATCCTACGGGCAACCTCACGCTGGCGAGTGACTGGGATCTGTCGTCCCTGCGGACAGCCGCAGGCCTGCCGGGCATCCTTACGATCCGCGCCTCGGGCAATCTGGTCTTCGACGGCAGCCTGACCGACGGGTTCTACGACAATACGAATGACCTGGAAAATACGTCTTCGCCCTATACGTGGGATCTCCTGCCTGCCGGGAGTGAATCCTGGTCCTATCGCCTCGTGGCCGGTGCCCTGTTCAACGGCGCGGGTGCGAGCACGGCCAATTTCGGGGAGGTGCAATCGTTGGCGGCGCTGGGGCTCAACACCAGTTCTCTTATCGACACCTCCACGCCCGCGGGTTCGCTTCTCCTGGGGAAGACCATCCCGGCAAACTTCAATTTCGGCACGCTGACGGCCACGACGGCGGCTACCTACGCGCAGATGATCCGGACAGGCACCGGAAACATCACCATCGACACCGGCGGCAGCGTGGACCTGATGAACCAGATGGCGACAATCTATACGGCGGGCCAACAGGCGCCTGCCCTCTCGAACTTTGATTCGCCCACGCCAGCCGGGATCACGGATTCGAAATATGAAAGCAAGGTCTACGGCATCAACATCTCGCCTGCCACGCAATATACGGCGCAGTACAGCGAGAACGGCGGCGATGTCTCGGTCAATGCGCAGCAGGATATCGCGCACTTGACTGTGAATTCGAGCGGCCAGATTGTGGCGGATACGTCCTGGCAGTTCCCCACCAACTGGCTTTTTCGCCGCGGAGCGACGTCGTCGAGCGGCGTCTTCAGCACGGACAAGCTCGATACCAGTGAAGTGGCATCCACGACTTGGTGGGTGGATTTTAGCAACTTCTTCGAGGGCATCGGTGCGCTCGGCGGCGGCAACGTCTCGCTCAACGCGGGTGGCAATATCGTCAACGTCGATGCGGTCGTGCCCACCAATGCGAGTGTGACCTTCACGCCAACCCTGACCGCGGGTGAGTTGGTGGAACTGGGCGGCGGCGACCTGAGCGTCATTGCCGGAGGCACCCTCGCGGGAGGAACCTACTATGTGGAGAAGGGCACGGGTTACATCCAGGCAGGGACGATCACCTCGGCGGACGATACGGCGCGGATATCGGCCTACGATGTAAGCATCGGTTCGGATACACCCTTGCCGCTCACCCTGTTTGTCGGCGACAGCTCCTTTACGGTGGACGCCGTGAACGACATCACCCTCGGCTCCACCGTGAATCCCTTCCTGATGCCCCAGGGGATGGGCAACGGTTTCAATGACGAGTCGATTTTCAGCACCTATGGCGCGGATTCATCGGTAAGCCTGTCGTCGCTCCTCGGCTCGATCACGATCCAAGAATCCAAATATGGGGTCAATCAGCTTCCGGGCAGCTTGGCGGACGCCTATCTGTCAAACGCGTCGCCGGGCGGCCAGAGAACCGCTACGTTCAAAAAAGAGGCCAGCCTCACTGGCACACCCTGGACGCTCACGCTCGATCCGACCTCGGCGAATACGAATGGCATCGACAACGTCGGTAGCTACTCCGAGTTCTATAACTACAGCCCGCCGATTTTCAGCGCCACGGCCTTTTCGGGGAACATCAACTACCTCAGTGACCAAATGCTGGCCCCTTCGAAGGACGGAACGCTGCATCTCCTGGCGGCGGGAAGCATTCAGGGCGCCTTTAGTTACGCCCAGATCGGCAATGGATTGACGGCTTCCATTACCATTCTCGATGACGATCCAGGCGCCCTGCCCACGGTGACAAATCCCCTCGGCCTTGGCGCCGCCACGACCGATCCCGTCAACAATCCTTCCATTGGCTCCTACATTTCCAGCGTCTACAACCTCATCAGCGAGACGCCGGTTTACGAGGGAGACAGCCTCAGCACGCTGCAGAGCCAGCATACCGCCGGCCTGCTGCACGGCAATTCCACGCCGGTCGAGATCGCAACGGTCGGCGGCGACATCGAGGACTTCACGCTCATTTCCCCGGAGCAAACGAACATTTCCAGCGGACTGGACCTGGAGGATGTCTCCCTCTACATCCAGAACAACACGACGGCCGACGTCTCGACCGTCACAGCCAATCGCAACATCACCCTTTACGATCCGAATTCCGCAGGGCTCCTTGCCCTGGGTGCGGCCAACAGCACGTTCGCCACTTTCGGGGATATCCAGGTCGGCGGTCCCGGCACGCTGGAGGTTCTCGCTGGAGGCTCGCTCAACCTCGGCGAGGGCACCGCGTTCGATGCGCTCCTTTTCCCCGGCACCAATCTCGGTATCACCACCATTGGCGGTGAGCGCAATCCCTACCTGCTTAATTTGCCGGGCGCCAACATTATCACGGCCGCAGGCCTTGGCGCGACCTCGAGCCTCGATTCCAATCAGAAGCTCGTCGACTATCAGGATTTCATCGCGGATTACCTGGATTATACCAATACCACCGCAGCGGATGAATCCGTGGTTTATCTTCCTGACCTTGGTGCGCTCCTGAACGTGAGTGGCGCAACTAATCAGCAGATTTGGGATATCTACAGCGGAACGCCCGATGCAACCCTCACGGCTTCCGAAAGCCAGATTCAGGCCTCGCTGACGCCCGAGATGCGTGACGTTCTGGCCAGCACGATCTTCTACGACGTCCTGCGCGATGCGGGCCGCGATCACAACAATCCGTCCAGCACGGGCTTTGGCAATTACAACGAGGGCTTCGCGGCCATCGATACACTCTTTCCCTCCTCGAAAAACTATAACCCTGCGCTCTTCCCGTCCGCCGGAAACTATTCCGGCAACATCTCGCTCACCTCGCGCGAAATCAAGACGGAAGAGGGCGGCGATATCGACATGCTGTTGCCGGGCGGTGAGCTCGATGTCGGCCTGAATAATCTCGGCACGCAGGCCGTCGATCAGGGCATCCTCACCGTCGACGGCGGGAATATCTCGATCTTCGCTAACGGTAACGTGAACGTCGGCACCTCCCGCATTTTCACCCTCCACGGCGGGAACATCATCATCTGGTCTTCCACTGGCAGCATCGCTGCCGGCGCCGCCTCGCGCACCGTCCAGTCCGCACCGCCGACGCGCGTGCTGGTCGACAGCCAGAGCGCCAACGTCGAGACCGACCTGGCCGGACTGGCCACCGGCGGCGGCATCGGCGTGCTCGAAACAGTTGTTGGCGCGCCTCCCGGCGATGTCGACCTGATCGCGCCGGTCGGCACGGTCGATGCCGGCGACGCGGGCATCCGCGCCTCGGGCAACGTCAACGTCGCGGCGGCGCAGGTCCTGAACGCGGGCAACATCCAGGCGGGTGGTTCCAAGTCCGGCGTGGGCTCCGCGGCCACGCCGAATATCGCGGCTGCGGTCGCCGGTTCCAACGCCGCGGGCTCCTCGCAGAACGCGGCGACCGCTGCGGCGAATCAGCAGCCGGCCAACTCATCCCCGATGCAGGACTTGCCGTCGATCATCACCGTCCAGGTGCTCGGCTTCGGCGGCGGCGATGACGACAACGCCAGCGACTACACGCCATCCGATCGGAAGTCCAACGCGACCTACCTGGCCGAGCATCCCTAAACGGGGCCACGCTTCCGGCGAAGGCATTTCCTCTGAACGCAGCCTTTCTCCTTCAAAAAGGAGCCGCACTGTCATCGGATCGTGACGCAATTGTCGCAAAGACTCCGTTGTTTCGCCGCCTGAACAAAATAAGATTCAGTCGGCCGCATTCATGAACCCCAACCACATTTCCATCGACAATTGGCCGCAGATTCTCGCCTGCTTCGCGCTGGGGTTCTGCCTGTGCTGGGCGTTGATCGGAATCATCCTTCGCCGCGCTGAGCACGCCGCCGTCGGACAGCGCAAGGAATTCCATCACGCGCACAAGGAGCCGATCCCGCGGCTCGGCGGCGTGGCCCTGGTTAGCGCGTTCGTGGCCGTGGCGCTGGCCGTTGGCTTCTTCACGCCGGTTCCTGCCAGTGAGGCGAGCACGCTTCTCGTCATTGTCCTGAGCTCGCTCGCCATGTTCACGCTCGGGCTTTGGGACGACCTGCGGAAACTGGGCGCGAAATTCAAGCTGCTGGCGCAGATCGGCATCGCCTCCGCCGTTTACCTCTGCAACATCCGCATCGAGCTTTTCCACGAGCCCTTGACCGGCATGGATTGGCAGCTCGGCGGCTTCGGCTACTTCGCCACGGTCTTGTGGCTGGTGAGCCTCACGAACCTCATCAATCTCATCGACGGCATCGACGGACTCGCGGGCGGCATCGGCCTCATGTTGATGCTGCTCATGGCCAACCTCGGCGTGACCGACCGTCTCGATTTCTGCGCGCTGCTGGCGTTCGGCGTGGCCGGCGCGCTGCTCGGGTTCCTCAAGTACAACTATCCCCCGGCCAGCATTTACATGGGCGACGGCGGCGCGTATTTCCTCGGCTTTCTCATCGGCATCCTGTCCATCGTGAACTCAAACAAGGGCACGGTCGCGGCTGCGCTGATCGCGCCCGCCTTCGCGCTCGCGCTCCCGATTGTCGACGTCAGCCTCGCCATCCTGCGCCGTGGCGCGCGCGGCCTGCCGGTCTTCCGTCCCGATCAAAAGCACATCCATCATCATCTGCTCATCACGCTCGGCATCTCGCGCGAGCGCACGCTGCTCAATCTCTACACCGTCTCGCTTCTCTGCCTGTTCCTCGCGCTTTGCGTCTTCTGCCTCCAGGGACGGCTGCTGCCATTCTTCACCGGGCTGCTCTTTTTGGTGCTGCTCGTTGCGGGCCATCTTTCCGGTTTCACGCGCAACTGGTTTGAGGTCGGGAGTCAGTTGGGCCAGTCGCTGCGCCTGCGCAAGGAAACGCGCTACGCCCTCACGCTGGACCGCTGGTTCATGCTCGAGGCGGATCGCCGCGGCCGCATCGAAGACTTGTTGGAGGACTACCAGTTCGTGGTGAGGAAGCTTGGTTTCTGCCGGCT